>Ga0256407_10004029_pt1 | contig 25107 bp, 21 predicted proteins | sample RumenRJG_04DNA_FD_193489 | JGI IMG/M metagenome (GOLD analysis project Ga0256407, IMG submission 193489) | Bovine rumen microbial communities from Lethbridge, Alberta, Canada - RJG_04 | ecosystem: Host-associated > Mammals > Digestive system > Stomach > Rumen | place: Canada: Alberta... | reverse complement strand
TTAAAATTATTAGTAAGGATGTTAAAAAGGGAAATGAAGTCAAAACAAATAAATGTTGTTAAGTTATATTTTTTTTTTGTTTTTTTATTTTTTTTTTTTGGTTTTTTGTGGTTTTTTTTTTTTTTTGATTTTAGATATAATGGTTTTTATAATTTGGTTTTACTTTTTTTATTTTATTTTTATTTTTTTTATTATATATATATAATATTCTAAATATTATCATTAAAAATTAGAAATATTTTTTTTAATTAAAATTATGAGGAGAAGAAATATTAAAACTAATGTTATTAATTTATTAGATGATAATGAAGAATCTGATGATGTTATTGAAGAAATTATTTTAAGTGAGTCAAATAAAAGTAATTCATCTAATTCATCTATTAGTGAGAAATATTTTCTAAATGATGAGAAAGAAGAGGATTTTTTTACTATTATAAATTCTTTAGAAAAAGATATTAAAACAATCAATCAAAATTTTATTTTATTAAAAAACTCATTAAGAAAATATTTTTCAGTGAGAAATAATACATCAAAAAATGTAAAATCAAAACAAAAAAAAAATAAAGAAAAGAAGGATAATAGTATAATATTAAATGAGGATGAAAATAGTGAAAAAGAGAATTCAAATTCAATTAATAATTATATTGAACATTTTTTTGATTATAAAAATTTTTCTAAAAAAGAAGACAAAAAATCAATAGAATATCCAAAAAAATTATTAAATATTATTAATTCAGAAAAATCATGGATATTAAAAGATTATATCCCACCTACTAATAATAATGAAAAAAATATGAATTCAATTAAAAATTCATATAGTTTAATGGAAATTGAACAAAGAAGAAAAAATGTTATGTATGGAAATTCTTATATTTCAAATCTTAATTCTTTAGATGATTTATATAATGATATAAATGATACTGATGATAATATTAAAATTTTCAAAGATAAAAATAATAATACAAAAAAAAGAGAAATTATTGATTTAGATGATAATGTATGTGAAAATAATTCTTTTATTGGTAAGAAAAGACAATAATTAAAAATGTAAAAAATTTTAAATAAATAAAAATAAATAATTTAATTTGATATTATTATTAAATAAAAATAAATTTAAAATAAAAAATGTCATTTGGGCAAAATGTAAATATTAAATTTTTATATTTATTTTATTATTTAATATAGGATTCTTTTGGTATACAAATTCAAGAAGATGAAAAAATAAATACTGATATACAAGAACAAATAAAGTATATTAGAAAATTTAATAAATTTAGTCCTAATTTAGAATCTGAAATAATCCCTGATTTAATAGAAATTAAAATAAAATCAAATTTATACAACTTAATAAAAATATGTGAAAATAAATTATCACAAAATACAGAGAAACTTTTATTTACTAAAATATATAACAATAATAATATGTTGTCTCCTGAAGAAAAATTAAAATCTGGTATTATAATGTCAAAAATAAATAATTCACTTAAATTATTTATTGAAATATATTCATATTATCATAAAAATAGGTTAATTGATACTTTAACAAAATGGAATTTTATATCTCAAACAATTAAATCAATTGAAAATTTAGAACCTAAAATTGCAGAAAAATTTAATAAGAAATTAAATGAAAAAACAAAAGAAATTAATAATCAAATTAAAACAAAAGAAAATGCAAATAATGCTTTAAAGAAAAAAATAAATGATTTAAATGATACAATAGCAAAATATAAAAAAACATTAAAATCAAATGAAGAAAAAGAAGAATTATTAAATAAAAATATAAAAACTTTAGAAAGAGATAATTCAAAATTAGAACAAGAAATAAAAAATAATGAATCATTATATGATTCAGGAATTGATAATAAAAAAGAACAATTAGAAAATAAAATTCAAGAATTAGAAACTAATTTAAAAAATTTAGAAGAAGATTTAAGAGATCAAGAACAATATTTAACAAATTATTCAAAAGAAATGAATGAAATGTTAGGTTATTTTGAAAAAAAATTAGAAGAAAAAGAAGCTTCAAAAAATATAAATGATAATGAAATTAATCAAAAACATAGTAAGTTTTTTAATTTTTAATTATTTTTTTCATTTTTTTTTAGATTCAAAACAAAGTAATTCTACTAGTCATAGTGTTAATTATAAAATTAATGTTTTAAATCATCCAAATCAACAAAAACCTTCTTATAAAATTTCAGGACAAAATAATAATTCTTCTAGAGGGATTTTTATTAATACTTCAAATAATTATTCAAAGAAATAATTTTTCCTATTATGATTGATAATAAAAACTTTTTAATGATAAATATTTTCTTTAAAATATTTTAATCACTTTTAATCTATTATATATACTTCAAATCACATTTATATTTAAATAAAATATATGTTGGATATTTTATTTTTAAAATATTAGTTTTAAAATTATTGTAATTTTAAATTTATTAAAAATTATTATATTAAAAAATAGTCTATTAATAATCTATTTTTTATTAATTTTTAATAGATTATACTAAATGGGAAATAATTCACTTAAATGTGATTATTATACTAAAGAAAATGAAATTGAAATTAAAGAAAAAAAAAGAAAAAAGATAGAAACAAATGATAAATTAAATACTGATAATATTAATGATAAAAATATGGAAAATAATTTAAATAAGAATTTAAAAAATAATGAAATTGATCTTAATTCTTATAAAAATAATAATATAAAAGAGAATTTAGATCCTAATCTAAATCAAAACTTCAAAAACAATATAAATAATTCAAATAATAATAATATTAAAAATCAAAAAGTGAATAATCAAAGGTTAGAAAAAATAGATATATCTCCAATTAGACATTTAGATAATAAAGATGAAAGATTTATAAAACAAGAATATAATCAAAATAATAATGAATTAACTAAATTAAAACAAAATAATAAAAATCAAATATATCAAAATATCCATAAAAATGATAATTATATTAATAATATAGATGAGAAAATAGAAGATTTATTAAAAAGAACTCATTCAGATAGTTATATATCATTAAATATTAATAAAATAGAGAACGAAGAAATAAAATTTAATTGGAAAGATTTAGATATATTATCTTTTGTTAATGAATCAAAATTAAAAAGTAATGATCCAAATATTATTATTCATTTTGGATATTTAAATAAATTTTTATTGAGTGGAAATATTTCCTCAACTATTGAGAAATTTTGTTTATTAAGTAAAAAAGTTTTTTGTATTTATAAAAGTAAAGAATCATTATTAATGAAAGAAAAACCTGTTTTAATGTTAAATTTAAGTGATGTGGAAAAATGTGATAGAATTAATATTGATTATATGAATAGGAAAAATTTAGAAAATTGTTATTTCTTTTATATTCTTAAAAAGAATGTTAAAAATAAAATTCAAAATAATAATTTAAATAGACTAATTGATAAAATTGATTATAAAAACAATATTGAAGTTTATAATATTTTATTTTCAAAAAAAATTATATTAGAACAAATTTTATTTAAAAACGAATTAATAATATTATATTCAGAATTAGAAGAAATTTGTGATAAATGGGTTTGTTGTATTAATTATTTTTTAAATAATTCAAAAAAATAATCACTTAAATAAAATTAATTATATAACAATAATTTTTCTAAATAATTAAAAAATAAATAAATAAAATTTCATATATTTCCCTTTTAAATCAAAAATTACAATTAAAAAATATTATTTCACATTCATTAATTTAAATATAATAATTTAAACATTTATATAAAATAAAAATAAAATAATAAAATATCAACAAAGAATTAATGAAAAAATAATACAAATAAAGAATAAATTACAAAAAACAATAATAAATACTATTATTCTTGTAAAAAAATAGAAGATTTCCTGTTAATATTTTTCTTATCAACAGAACTTCTTTTTTGATTAATTTCAAGAATTGAACTTTTCCTAGAAATATCATTAAAAATTGAACTCCTCCTTCTACTTTCATTTTTAATAATAAATCCTTCATAAAAAGGATTATTTTGATAATCTAAAATATATAATTCAGTAGCAGGATCTTTAATTAAAGGAGGAAATTTTTCTTTAATATTTTTATAATAAGGATTTTTAATTCCTTTAATAATAACATGAATAATATTTTCTAATTTATTAATAAGTGGTTGTTCAAATCTTTTTTCAAAAGGCCAATCTTCAATTTTTTCATCAGGAGGAGCTGGACTTAATTTATCAATTGCTCTACACATTCCTTCTAAAAATTCAGGAAAATCCATTTTTAAATGTTTATCACTTGAAATTTCACTTATTTGTAATTTTATTGATTCATTATATAATAAAGGATTATCTCTTATTGGATATTCATTTTGATCAACAAATGATAATACAAATGAATTATATTCATCTAAATCCATCCAAATACTATTTTTAAAAAAATTTTTTTTGAAAAAAATTTAAATAAAATATATTTTACTCTTTTTTTCTTGGTCCTTTTTGCTTTGCCCATGAATGATATACTGCATCTAATAAAGGAAGATATGCTTTTAAAAAATTATCTACTTTTTCATTATAATATCTTTCTTTTCTCCATTTATGATGTGAATATCCTTTAATAGCATTTTCAAAATGATTTTCAAATGAATATTTTACTGCTTCTAAAGTATTATTCATTGTTTTTAATGTTCTAATATATTTATCTTTTGGTACTTTTACTAATAAAGACATAAATTGATGTCTTACTAAATTATCACATAAGTTTTTATTATTTTTTTTTCTTTCCATTTTATCAATTAAACTCGCAGTAATTCCAGTTTCCACTAAAAAAATATTATTAATATCATATTTTTTATCTACTAAATTTTCACATTTATTTATCCATTCTGTTAATGTACTTTGTGAAATTTGCCAAATTGATAATCCTGAATATGATGAAAGTGTTTTATAACAATCTATAATATTTCTATAATTTTTTCTTAATAATGATTTTAAATCTAATAAATCAGTTTCTTTTTTAAAATCTTTTTCAAATTGACATCTTTTAAAATCATGTTCAAAACATTTATTAATATAATCATCATTTTCTCCTTCATAATTATAACCATAATGATACCATATTGATGTTGGGAAAGTCCAAGGAGCTCTTGGTTTAATAAATTTATTAAATATTCTTTCTGGTCTTGGCACACAATATTTTAATGTATTGATATAATCTTCATTTATTACTTTTAAATTTTCTTTTACTAATTTTTTCCCTATGAAATGAACTATATTTTCCTTTTTAAAAATATTACTTTCATCATTATTTGAATCACTTTCACTTGATTCAAGTAAACTATTATTTTCTAAATTTATATCTTCTTTTTTATTATCCTTTATTGGTGAATTATTTATACTATTATTATTATTTAATATAATTGATTTCCTATTATATCTTTCTCTTAATTTAATATTATTTAACTCATTATAAAAATTATCATCAAAATAAAATCTTATAGGATGTTTTTGACAATCAACAAAATTATCACAATTCTCATTATTAATACTATAATTTTTATTATTATTATTACTATTAATATAATTACTATTATCTAAACTATAATTATAATTATCAATGGGAATACCATCAACACTAAAAAAATAATAAATATGACCAGGAGGGCACATTCTAACAATAGTATATTTAGTACCATTTCCAATCATATCATAAGGTTTCCAATCATCAATACTTAAATGAATTTTAACAAGATGATATTGAGGATCAATAATAGGTTCTTTAGGATAGAAAAAAAATTCAATTTCTCTCCAATTTTCACATATCCAACATTTATTTATACTTCTTATTTTTCTAACATTATCAATATTTGTTTTTGTTAAATTTTTATCTGAATCGATTTTAATAAATAAATGACTTTTTGATAAAGAAGACTTTAAATTTTTTTCTTTTTTAATTGCTGTGATAAAACCTAATGAATCAATTATCATTTCATTTCCATCAATATGAGTTCCTAAGATTGTATGATTATTTTTATATTCTTTTGATATTAATTCACAATCTTCATATGGTAAATTATTATTTGAAATATCTAAATGAACTAAAGGATTATTTTTCATTGATAGATATGAGGATAATTCTTTTGAAAAAGAAGATGGTTGTCTTTCTGGTATTTTTACTTTTATTTTTTTTGGTATTGAATTATTATTTTTGTTATTTTGTTTTTTTAAATTTATTAATGGTTTTCTTTTATCAATTATTGAATATGGGTTTTTTTTAAATTCTAATTTCATTGTTGAATAACATTTATTTAATTCATAATTTGGAAATTTTCTAAATGCATTATTTGGAAATGATGTTACTATTTCTTCGAATAAAGGTTCTTTTATTAAATCATTTCCTATTTTATTCCATGATAAATCTAAAATTTTTAAATTAGGTAAATACTTTATTTTATTCATTATTAAAGTTGCCCCTGCATTACATAAATTATTTAATCTTAAAATTAATATTATTAAAGTTTTTTTTTCATTAATTAAATTTGCAATTGATTTAGATGAATTATCAGTAATTTCATTATTTCCTATATTTAAATTCCTAAGTCTTAAAAATTTATTTTCACAAATTGCATTAGTAATATTAATAATATTATTATCTTTTAAATTATTATTTTCAATATTTAAATCTTCAATCATACATCTATCATTATTTAAAAAATTAACTAATTCTTCACTTCCTAAATTACCAATTCGATTATTACTTAAATTTAATTTAATAAGATTTTCAAATAAAGTTGGATTAACATGTAAAGAATTAAATAAATCAACAGTTCCAGATTCATTTAAATTATTTGAACTTAATTGAAAACTATTAATATGATCAGAATATTCTAAACCACTACTTAATGCTTTAATATATCTATTTCCAACATGTTGATTATTCATATTTAAAATATTAATATCTCCTTTTCTTTTTACTAATCCTAATGGATTTGGAATTATCATTTCTTTATTACATGTATTTATAAATGCTAATGATGGAGTAAATTTTTTAATTGGTTCTTTATTATTTATTAGTTTAAATTTTCTATATTTTGAATAGAAATCTTTTACTGAATTTAATGATGAATATTTCGTTTTACTAAAATATTCTTTTCTTTTTCTTATTTTTATTGTTGAATTATTATCTAATTCATCTTTTATTTTTTCTAATAAATATGAATAATCTTTACCATATAATTTATTTATTATTTTTGGGTTTTTTTTAAAACATTCTAATTCTGTTTTTTCTTGTTCAAAAGGATTAATTTTTGGTTGTGGGAAAATTTTTTTATAGAATGATGATGTTATTGTTCTTGATTCTGGATTTATTTTTAAATGATTTCTACTAACTGGTTTTATTTGAGTTAACATTTCAAAAAATGATTCATCATTATTATTTGAATGAAAACTTAAAGTTGGGAAACTTTTATCTTTTCTCATTTTTTTTCAAACAAAAAAAAAAATGAAAACAATTTATAAATTTAAAAAAAATTAATTAAATAATTATATTATAAATTATAAGGAATGTATTCAAATTGATCTTCTAATTCATTTGCTCTAATTTTCCTTTTCTTCATTAATAATCTAATTAAATATATAATTAAAAGAAGAGAAATTATTAAGAAAAATCCTAATATACAAATATATAACCAAGGAGAAAAATTAAAAGAAGTATTATGGTATTTTTTATATAAACCAAAAATTTTTTTTTCTTTATCAAATGTAATTTGATATTTTTTAAAAAAAATATTTCCAAAAGACCATATATTTCTATTAGATTTAAAAACAATTAAAAAATAATATTTATTTCCATATTCCATGAATAAATCTTCATAAGTAAATGTAAAATTAAAATTCAAATTGTTATTTATAAAAATTAAATCAGGGAATTCTTTAATATTAATATCATTATTACATTCAGTATAAGTATAAAAAGAATCTTTACTAACGCTATTTAAAATACAAGTTTTATTATTTAAATATTTTTCAAAAAAATTCTGATAAACTGTTTTTCTAAATTTTTCATTTCCAATAATAAATGAAAATTCATAATATAAATCAATAGTAATTTTACTATCAATTGTACTATTATTTGAAATAATTTTATCAAAAAAAATATTCCATTGACATACTGAATCAAATGTACCTATATTTGTAAAAATAAAATCTTCTTTTTTATAACTTTTATTATTAAATTTATGAGGATAATTCCCTATTATTAAATTTCCTTCTTCTTTATTTATATATTCTAAAGTAAAAACTGAATATTCAATTAATTGTTTATTTTTTAATTGATATAAAAAATGTGCTTTTTCATTAAAAGTCATTGAATAAAATTTTAAACCTAGTTCTCCACTTGTTAATGTAGAATCAAATTTAGCATTATTTGAAAGAATAAAATAAAAATCATTAATTTGAATATTTTTATTATCAAAATAAAAAGTATCTTGAATATATATTGAATCATAACAATGATATTGAGAATAAGAGTTAACTTTTTCATTATAATTAATACAAGTAGAAGATAATTGAGGATTATATTTTTTTATTTTTTTTGTTGAATTATTACTTAAAATAAAAGTTGGTGATTCTTGAAGTTTAATTAATACTGGAAAAGATTGAGAGGGAGTTCCAATTTCTAAATGTATTTCTAAATCATTATATAATAATATATCCATTATATTTTCTGATGTTATATTTTTTTCTTTATATACTTTTTTAAAAGGTATTTTTATTATTGAATTTATAATGATTATTTTAATGAGAAATATTACAATTTCATAATAATATTTTTTCATTAATTTACTTTTGAATTTTTAGAAAATAAATAAAATATTTTTATTGAATAAAAAATATAAAAACTATATTTATAAAAATTTGAAATAAATATAAAATTAATATTTAATGATATTAAAATACTGTTTTACTTCCATCAATAAATTCATTTGCATTATCAAAATTATTATAATTATCTAAAGAAATTTTCTTTTTACCAAACATATTTTTTCCATTTACTTTTTCTTCATTCATATTATTTAAATTAAATTGAATTTTCTTTTTTTTTAAAACTGGATAAGCTAAACTATATTTATTAAAATTGACATTTTTATTTATTTCACCAACATTTAAACTTAATAATAATTTATTTCCTAATCTAGATTTACATAATTCATTTCCTGTTGTTGTCATTATTCCTTCATAACCTTTTGATATTTCATTTGTATTTATTCTATTAAAATTATTATTTAATGATATTTTTGTTTTTGTATTCATTCTTTTATTTATTTGAATTTGAGGTATCAATTTTTTATATTTATCAATTTGTCTTTTTAATTGATATTTTCTCATTATAAAATCTTCAATTTCATTCTGAACTTTTTGAACATAGGATAATTCTGTTTTTAATTTTGTTTCAATATTATTATAATTTATTTTCATTTCTGTTATTGAATTTTCTAAATTTTTTTTTTGTTCATAAAATCCATTTGATGAATTATTTTTATTATTTGATTTTTTTAATTTGTTTTTCTTTAATTTTTCTATTAAATTATCTTTCAAAAAAAGCATTTTTTTTAAAGAATTTATTTGAATATCTAAATTTTGATTTCCAATTACATATACTTCTTTTTCTATATCTGCATAATCGACATTATAATCATTATTTTTTGTATCAATTTTATTTTTATTACTTATATTATTTAATATATTATTGTTTTGTGTTTGATATTGGGTAAAACTTAAATTTATTTCTTTCTTCTGTCTTTCTGATATTTTTCCTTTAAATAAATCAAATCCACTTTTTTTCATCTTTTTTTAAAATTTAATTTTATAAAAGTAATAAAAATTTATCAATAATAATAAATTAATTAATATTAAAAATTATTTAAATGATATAAAGAAATTAGTAAATATACATTACATTCATTTTTTCTTTTTTAAATTCAAACCAATATTATAAAAAATATAAATCATATATTTAATATTGCTTTACAAAGTTTATTATTATTATTAATAAAATTAAATAATTATATTTATAAAATTGAAAATATTGGTTTAATTTGATGAACAACTCATTTATATATATTTATAATAATATATTTTTTTCAATTATTTATTCGCTTTCTTCATTTTCATTATTTTCATCATTATCTTTATTAGAATTTACTAATTGGAAAAAGCTTTTAAAATAAGGTTTATTTTTTAACCAATCTTTTTTAATTTTAATAATTTCAAATAAAGAACAAGAACTTTCATAATATTTTGAATAAAGTTCATTAAAAACATCTTCATTTAAAATATTTTTTAATTCTAATAGTAAATTTTTGACTTTATTAGAATCTATAATTTCAAAAAAAAAAATTAATTTAATAGAACAAATATAAGTAATAAAAGAAATAGAAAAAGGAGAACATTCAAATAATAAATCAACAACTTGCAAAGAAAAAATATTTATTCCAGTATTAGTTTCATAAATTAAATCTGCATCTTCTGAAAATTTTTCTATTAAAATTTTATAATAACATAAACTATATGATTGAACTGTATCAATATTAATATTAAAATTTAATTTCCTTAATATATTTATTTCAGTTTTAGAAACTTCTTCTTTTGAAAATTTTCCTTTTAATAATTTATTTGAAACAAAAGGAATACTTAACATAATAACTTCATTAAATTTTTTTGAAATAAAATAACAAACTGCAGAATATAATTGAATTTCTTCTGATTGAATTAACAATTCATTTTTTGAAAGAAATAAATCAAAAATTTGAATAGAATTAAAAAATGTTAAAGTTGAATCATTTAAAGTTAAACTTATTATATATAACCAATCAATAATTGAACTTCTTGATTTAAGAACTTGATTTTGAGATTGAGAATAATTTGATATAGTATAATTATTTAATATATATTTTCCTATTTTGATAAAATTTTTTTCAAAAATTTTATATTTAATAACTCCATTTTTATGATTTTTAGTTTTATTTATTTCTTCCTTATTATCTTCTTGATTCATTATAATTTAATTTTTTAATTTTTTTTTATTTTATTTTAAAAAAATGAATTTTGAAATTTTAAGAACTGCTATTCCTGAAGAATCACTTTCAGCTTTTTTAGAAAAAAATTCAAGGTATGATGGAAGAAATTTTGAACAAATAAGAGAATTTACTTCAACAAAAAATATTTTAGAATTTTGTAAATATTCTCTTATTGGAAGTTTAGGATTAAATAAAGTAATTTTAGTATTAAAAATTGAAGATATACCAAATTATAATAATAATGATATACAATTTAATTTTATTTTAGATAATTTTGAATCCTCAAAGCAAGAAAACAATTATTTATTAAATAATTATGTAAATCAAATAACAAAAAATAATATTAAACCAATAAATGAAAGAGGGAAAAATAAATTATATACATTATATATTACAATAGAAAGTATTGATGGTAATATTTATGATACAATTGGATTAAGTATACAAAAATTTTTTGAAAAAGGAAATGAATTTAATATAGAATTAATAAATGAATATACAACAAATACAATTTGTTTTATTGATGATAAAATATTAATGGATCCATCACAAAATGAATTAGATTTAACAACATTTACATTTAATGTTATAAAATTTGTAGATAATAAATATTATATAAATAAAATTGCAGGAAGTTTTCAAAAATGGAATATAATAAAAAATATAATAGAAAATCTTAAATAATAATTAAATAAATGGATTAATATTTAATAAAAAATTATATTAATTAAAAATATAAAATGAAATCAGACTCAAACACAGGAAAATCTAAAAAATCAGCAATAGAACAACAAGCATTGATAAATGAAATAATAAAAAGAGATGATAAATTCTATTCTTTAAACCAAGATTTTCATTTAGATTTAAAAAGTTGTAAAAAAAAATACAATAATAAACTTTATTTAAAATATAGTAAAAATAATTCCACCAAGACCAAATTATGTAAATAGAAATAATTTAGATTTAGAAAAAAGACAAAAAGCAATTCCAGAAGAAATAAAAGAAAAAATAAGAAATCAATATTCTAGTATTCCAAGTCAAAGACATAATTATCCTGTTTGTAGATCAATGGAATATGGTTGGGAGAAACCAGTTGGATTAAATACTACTGTACCTAGAGTAAGAAAGAATAATGATATTAATAGTTATGGCTATAGGTATTTTCAAATGAAAGATCAAATGAAATAATTTAAAAAAAACTCAATTTGTTATTATTTATTTATTTATTTATTTTTTTTATTTGTTTTTATTTTTGTTATTTAAATATGGTTGAAAAAAATTTATTTATTTTTTTTGAAATAAATTATTATATGTCTTTATCTTGAATTATATGATAAAAAATTAATTTTTATACTAATAAATTATATTAAATTTGACTTTTATGAATGAAATAATTTAAAACACATAACCATTTAAATAATAATTCTTTTGTTTTTGTTTGAAATATTTTTTTTTCATTATTTTCAATCATTATAATACATAAAAATAATTGAGGATTATTATCTTCTTTTATTAAATCAGCGTTTTTTATTTTTTTTAATTCAATAAAAGAATTTGGTTTTTTCATTGCAATAAATTGAGATTTATTTTCATAAAAATTTATTTTTTGCCTAGTTAAAGTAGAAAAAATTGGAACAATTACACTTCCTTCAATTTTTTCAAGATCCCCAATAAACATAATTTCATTATTATTTTTAGAATGTAATTTTTGTTCTGGAATTATACTATTTACAGATATTTTATCAATAATATTTTCAAAAAATTCTTTTTTTTCATTTTGTTCTATATTCATATTATCTTTTCCATTCTCTTTTTTTCTATCTGTATTTTGTTTTGATTTTAAAGTATTTTCTTCATTACTCTTTTTTTCTAATTTTTCATTTAATATATTATCTATTATATTTAAATTATCATCGTCTTCTTTATTTATTGAAGGATTATTAAAATTATCTATAATTTTATTTCTTTTATCATCTTGACATATTAAATCTTTTTTTACTACTAAATCATTTTTTGATTCAAGGCACATTGTAAGTCCCATATAATCAAATTATTTAAATATTAAATAAAAAAAGTAAAAAATATATTTTAATAAAGTAACAATAATATTTTAATCATAATTAAATAAAATGTCAAAGAAATTATCTTTTGAATTAGTTGCTGTAAGAGCAAAAAATGATAAAATAAATACAATTAAAAATATTAACTTATGGGGATGTGAATTAGATGATGTTTCAATTTTTAGAAAAATGCCTAATTTAGAAGTAATTTCATTAAGTGTAAATAATTTGAAAACTTTAAAAGATTTTAAGGAATTAAAAAATTTAAAAGAATTATATTTAAGAAAAAATAAAATAAGTGATATTAAAGAATTAAAATATTTATCTAATTGTACTAAATTAAGTATTTTATGGTTAAATGAAAACCCAATTTGTCAAAATCCAAATTATAGAATTTATGTTTTAAAATATTTACCTTTTCTTGATAAATTAGATGATATTGTAATTAGTGAAAGTGAAAGAGAAATGGCTTCTCAAATGAATAATGATTTATTGAATAGTTATTCATTTCAAAATAATATAAATAATATGATGAATAGTAATACTTTTACAAATAATAATAATATTGGGTATCAAGATAATGATAAAGTTAATTTCAATAATGATTTAAATTATAATAATCCACTTATGAATAGTTATAATGATAATTCTTCTAATTTCAAACAACAAAAAATGAATAATACTTATTCAAATGAATTTAGAAATAGTAATAGAAATTTTAATAATTTAGATAATAATATTAATACTAATTTTAATAATAACAAAAATGATTTCAATACAAGTAATAATAATTATAATAATACAAGTAATAATTTTAATTATGATAATAATTATAATTTATTTAATAATTTACAAAGTTCAATGAATATTGAAAGGAATAAATCATCAAATTTTAATAATAATATGGATATTAACTCAAATGATAATAAGGGTATATTGGATTGTGTATTAATTTTATTAAATAAATTAAGCAATGATGAACTTGGTTATGTTAGAAGTATAATAGATCAAAAAATACAAAAATAAATCTTAATTTTTTTATTTAAAATCTTAAAAATAACAAATAATATTTATATATATTTATATATATATTTTTATTTTAATGGAAAATATATCTGAAGAAAATATTTTTGGTGAGATTTTTATTCCATTAGAAAACAATTTAGTTAAAACAAAGGAAAATGAAATAGACGAATATGAAGATATGACTAAAATTTTTGAACAAGATTATAAAAAATTTAGAGGGATAATTTTTCAAAATGAGCTATTAAGATTTTTTCTAGTTATAAAAATTGAAAATTCATCATTAATATTAGAAAAAAATGTTAATTTAGGAAAAATAGATGATTTAGTAAATAATTTATATATAAAAATTGAATTTTCTCAAGATTTAGGAAAAAATGATAATTTATTTGAATTAAAAGAATTTAATTCAGATTTAACAAATTTTGGAAATTTGGAAACAGAAATAAAAGAAAATATAACAAATGATATATTAAATCATAATAACATGACAAGAAAAAAAATTATTCCTGAAAAAAATATAGCAATAATTGAAGTAAAAAAAAAAATAATTCTTCCATTTAATTTTATAAATAAAAATTTAATATTTAAAATTAGATTATTAAAAAGAAATAACATAGATTTTATAAAAAAAATTACAATAGATGAATTACCAAATTATAAATATATTTCAGAATTTATAATAATTAAATCATTATATAAAGATGTAAAAATTATAAAACCAATTTGTGTTTCTCAAATAAAACAATTTGACTGTTCTCCAGAAAAATCATTAATAATTATTAAATTAGAAAATATAACATCATCAATTAATTTTATTGATGAATCATTAAAAGGAAATAAATTTTTAAAAATAAATACAAATTATGATTTTTATGAAGAAGAAAATGAAAAAGTAATTTTATATTATCCAATATCATTTTTTATTAATGAAATAGTAATTTTAAAAAATAAAACTACAATTGATAAAAAAATGACTCTTTATATTGATAAATTTGAACAACATTCAGATAATGATGAATTCCCTATTTCAATTGATTCTATTTTATTTAATATTGTCAATAGAGATTTTCCAATTGAGATTAAACCAGGAGAAGAATATAATATTTTATTAAAAATTGAAAAAGGAAGATATTTTTTTGAAAACAATATTAATACAAAAGATTCTTCAAGTGAAGAAGAAGAAGATGAAAAAAAAAATAAATCTATTTTTTCTTTATTATCTTTTAAAAGAAAGAATAAAAGTAATACTCAAAATATAGATAAAATTTCAGAAAATACATCATTAAATACAATATCTAAAATAGTTACTACAATGGTTGATTCAAAAGAAGAAAAATTATATAATGATGAAATAGTTAAATTAAGATTAAATACTCCAATTTTAATTTTTTTAGATAATAATGATATATATGATAATATAATGTTAATGATTTCTATGAAATGGCAAACTGATATTTTTCATAAATTATATATTAAAATGAATATTATTGATAAAGAAATTAAATTATTTCAATTTTTTTCTGTAATTCTTTCTATTAAAAATACAACTGATAAAATTAGTGAATTTTATATTGAATTTAATGATTCTATTCAAGATAATAAAATTGGAAATTTAAGTGAAATTATTAAAAAACCTGATGATAATATTCCACCTATTTTAAATGAATTTAAAAAATATGATATTGGGATTTTAAGTCCAAATTGTAAAAAAGATATTAAAATTAGATTTTTTCCTTTGAAAAAAGGAGATTTATATCCCCCAACATTTAATATTTTTGATAAAACTTTTAATCAGAAATTTTTGATTGTTTTTACAAATAAAGTTTTTATAGAATAAAATGATAAAATATATTATTTAAATTATAATAAAACAATTAATATTTAATTCTTTTTTTGATATCATTATTAATTCAACAACTTTAATATTACTTAAGTTTAAATTTATCAAATATATTATTAATATATTTATAATTTCCATTTTTTATTATCCTAACAACACCTTCAAAAATGAAAAATTGTTTTCTCTAATTTAATATTTTTTAAAACATTTATTTTAATAAATCTTTTTTCTTTTAGTAATTTTGTTTTTTATCATCCTTTATATTTCAAATAATAATCTAGAGATATATTTTAAATATTAATTTATGAAAATTAAAAAAAGAAAAATGAATTTAATAGTTAAATTTTTTTATTATTGATAATTTATTAAATTTAATTTAAATATAAAATTTTTATACTTTATTTATTTCATCATAACTATTGAAAACACATAATTCTTTATCAACAAATTCTGATAAAATATTTTTTGAAGATGTCCTAATTTCTTGATTATCAGAATCAATCAAATCAATTAAATAATTAAAAATAATTGACAAATTTTCTTCACTTAATATCTGAAGAAAATGAGGTAAAATACTTTCTAATTCAATATTAATTATTTGTAAAAATGGAGATTCTTTTTCATCAAGTTTATACTTTATAAATATATCATATAAAGATTTTAAAATATCCATTATCTGAAATTGGTTATTTGGATTTTTTATTTTTTGTAAAAGAATTTGTTTAATATTTTGTAAAACTAAAAGGAGTGAAATATATTGATTCAATTCAATAATATTATATGATTTAAATTGATTTTGAAAATCCATTTCAAGGAATTTTAAAAAAATTTCTGATATAATTTTATAATTATCTTCAACATCATTTATGAAAAATACAGTTAAATTTAAAATTAAATTTGTGTAAAGATAATAAAAACTAATTAAATCTAAAATTTTATCTTCATTTATTTTAGGAGAAAAACTTGAAAAATAAATTAAAAACTTTTTATTGATTTGATATATATTATTTAATAAACTCATTGATAAATCATAATTTAATTGAATTTTTTGAGTAACAAAGTCAATTAATAATTTATTTTCTTGATTAAAAAAAGATAATTTAAAAATTATAATAATTAAATCATTATAATAATACATAAAATTGAAATTATTTTTTGGTATTATCTCAAATAATTTAAAAATTTTATCAATGAATAAATTAATAAAAATTGATAATTTTTTTGGATTAAAAATATGAAATAATTTTAATTTTTTATATAATAAATCAACATGTGCTTCCTTTTCATATAAAGTTTTAATTTCTTTTAATATTTTTATTAATTGCAGATTTTCATTTTCTTTTACTAGAAATTCAAAATTTTTATTTTCAATTTTTTTTACATCTTCAATAATAGTATTATTAAGAAATAATTGTATATTTGAGAACTTATCATCAATCCCATTTTCCTTTTTAAAAATTTTATATTCATCAGATAATAATTTATCATCAAAAAATTCTAAATTAAAATTCATAAAATTAAAGAGCAAACAACAAATATGAGTTTTAAAATAACCATAATAAATATAAATTAATATATAAATATCATTAGAAATAATATCATCTAAATTTTTATGAATAACTTCAAAAAGTAGATTTAAATACTTTTCTACATCAATATAAATTAATTCATCAAAACCATAAAGAAAAATTTTAGCAAATTCATATTTTTTATATTTTTGTAAATTTAAACTATTTTTTTCTTTATTTTCATCATTTAATTTATCATGAATAATTTTAGAAAATAATCTAATTATACTGTCAAAAGAATATTCTCTTAAATTATCTTCTAAATACATTAAACATAAACATTCAACATAACCTTTAAATACATCTGAATTAACATTATTATAAATTAATGAAAAATCTTCATTTATTTTTTGTAAAATATTTTTAATTTCTTCATTCATTTTACAATTATTTAATTTTAATCCTTCTTTTAAAATATTAAATATAACAATCCATCCACTATAAATAATTTTAGAATAAGTAACTATAATATGATATATATAATTTAAAACTCTTTCTTTAATATTATCATTATTACATTTAGTAAAAATAATTTGAAAAGGTTCAACAAATTTCATTTGAAAATTATAAATAAATAAATCATTTTTCTGTAATAATTTACAAATAATTTGTTTTAAATTATCTAAAGCATCAGTAGTAATATTTTCATTTTTAATATTAATAATAACATGAATTAAATGAGTTCCTATTAAATTCCAAATTTTAACCCATTCAGCTTGAATTCTTTTAATATTAAATTCAGCAACTTCAACTAATTTATGTAAAGAATAAATTCTTGGTGTATAATAATCATTTAATTCATTAATTGAAACTGAACATAATCCTTGTACAAAATTAACAATTGCTTCTTCATCAAAATATATTGTATTACTAAATATATTATCACATAAAACATCTATTATATTGTTATTAATTAATTCTCTATTATTTAAATTTATTTCTATTTCTTTTTCTTTTTCATTATTTGATAATTTTTGTTTGTTTTGAATATCTTTTGTTATTGTTTCAATATTTGTAAATTGATAATATTCAATTTTTGATACAATATTTAATATACTTTCCCAATTAATTTTTATATATTTTCCATTTTGAGATGCATATTGAATTAATTGTTTTATACATTCAATATTCTTCATTCCTAATTCTTTTTTCTCATTTATATTTATCATATTTATTACTGTATTAATAAAAGCTTCTGAATATTTATTTAAACGTAATATTGATAATGTTTTAGTCATTGTTAATAAATCATCTAAACATATTTTTATAATTTCAATATCATTTGATAATAATAATTGTTGTGATAGAATTGATAAAAAATTACTCCAAGAAAACTCAATTAAATTTCTTATATTATCATTATCAATTTCTCTAATATAATTATTATATATTGAAGAAATATTCTCTAAATTTTTAAAAGAAGAAGCAATAACACTTTCTCTTTCTTTATAAATAAAATCTTTATTTTTTTTATTTTTACTTAATTTTTGACCAGGAATAACAATAGGATCATTTAAAATTTTATAATAAATATCAGTTAAATATTTTTCACTAACTCCTTGATTTTGATATGATTGATTAAAAGAATCAATAAATTGTTTAATAGTCATTTTTTGATCAACTTCATCTCTATGTAAATCAGTATTTAAAATAATAATTAAATAAGCTAAATAATATGCTATATCAGGATCTTTTAAAATAGAAGGATTTTCTTTATGATATCTACTACCAAATATTTGAATAATTCTACCAATAATTTGCCCTTCACCAATTAAAGGTAATTCATTAAATAATAATCTTAAACAATCTAAAATATGTAAATTTTTAAAATCAAAACTATTTATGAAATATGTAACTACTATTATATTAAATGGTTTGCCTGAACATAAATAATCACCTAATTTTTCCCTTTTTAATTGTTTTAAATTTGTTCTTATAAATCTTGCCATTTCAAAAGCAATATAATTTTCATAAGTTAAATTATCATACTTTTCTCTTTCTGTATTATCTAATAAATATATTAATGGATTTATATTTGATATAAATGGTTTTTGCATAATATTTATATTTTTTATATTTGATGATGTTTCTTCTATTGATATTTCACTTATTATTGTTTTGTATTTTGATATTATATTTTTTTTTCCTTCTTCTAATTTTGTATTTTCTGATATGTTAATATCTAAATTTTTTATATAATCTGATTTTATATTATTAAATGCTTCTTCCGAAAAAACAAAATTTTCATCTTTTAAATATTTTAAACAATCATTTGAACTTTTACCAAAATTAAATAATTCAATTGCTTTTTGTAATAATTGTTTTATTTTTAAATTTTTATTTATTTTAAACTTTAATTCATCTACATTACTACTTATAATATTATTTTCAGTAGAAATATTATTTTCCTCTTTTGGATTTTCCTGATTAATATTCTCAGCAATTTCAGTATTATTTTTTTTATTCAAATTATTTTCAACTAATTCATTTAATTTATGAATAAATTTATCAATAAAAATTAATGTTTTTTTACTTAAATTTTCTTCTTCATTTAATTTTAAATTTTTTTGTCTTTTATATAATCCATTTATAATCTTAGTTAATAAATCAATTAAATTTTGAAAAACTCCATAATAATTAACATCACAATCATAATTAACATAAATTTCAACAAAAAATGAGATATCTTCAGTTAATAATATTAACATATCTAAAATAGCATTTTTATATTCATAACCAAATACATCAGAAATTAAAATAGTATTTAATATTTTTCCAAAAAATATTTCTAATTGATCTTTTAAATTATCTCTGTAAGTCTTTGTTATTGTTATAAATAAATTTAAACTTGTTGTAAATATATTATAATCATTTGATAAGGAATTTTTAAATAAAGAATCTTTTAAAAATTCTTTCATTATAAATATTAAATCATAATCATATGGAAAATATATAGAACCTTTTTCAATTAAATCTTTAATTAAATTCAAACAAAAATCTCTATATAAAGAATTAATTTCATTAATATTTTCTTCTTTTTTTTCTTCTATTCCAATTGAAGAAGATAAAAATATTAAAATAATCATATTTAAATAATCATTTCTTGTATTAATCATTGATATACTTTTATATATTATATACAAACAATTTTTATCATCACAAATAGGAAAATTTATCTTTTCATCCCATTTATTTGATGTTTTTCTACAATAAATACACCATCCATATTTTCCAATTGGATATTCATTATAAAATAAATCTTTATATTGTTCTAATTGTAATTTTTCAATTTCTTTCTTGAAATTTGAAATATTTTCATTTTTTTTTATTATATTTATAAATTTTGAGATAATGTCTATATCATTATCAGATATTTTATTTTTAATTTCAATTAAATCAATTAAATAATTTAGATATTTTTGATTTAAAAAATAATATTCATCTAATAATATTTTATTAAATAATTCAATTTTTGTTGGACTATGTAATGCAACATCTTCATAATTTTTATAATAATTTATATGTCTAGGTACATTTATATTAAAATCCCATGAATTTTTTATATTATTAATAATAAAATCAGTTAATTTATTAAACTCATTTTTGATAATCATTTGAAATTCATGATTGTTTTTTGATAATATAATCATTTTAAGCAAAATTTTCAAAATTGATTTAAAAATGATATTATGAATATATACATTTTTATTTTCTATTATTTTATTTAATATTATTAATATTTTATTATATAAATCAAAATCAAATTCAATTTTTGATAAATTATCACATAAATATAAAATATAATGTTCTATTGTTATTTGAAGAATGGAAATATCAACTAAATTATAATTGATTATATTATCTATTGTTTTTGTTATTTTTAATATTATTTTTAAATTTGGATTTTCAACAGGTTCAACTGATAATATACAATAATTTTTTATAATTTCATAATTTTTTATTGATTTTGATTCTTTTAATTTTGCTTTTATTTCACAAATAATCTGGTATTTTTTATCTTTTTTATTACTATTTTTTTTATATAATTCAAAAGCAGAAAAAAGTATTTTTTCTAAATTTATTGCTTTATCTTTTTCCATTTATAGGAAAAAATTTTTAAAAAATAAATTATTTATAATTTTTATCTTTTATTTAAATTTCAATTATATTAAACTAATATTAATTATTCTAAATTATTTACTTCACATATAATTGTTTTAATAAAGAATATATGAATTTATTTAATTAGTACTATATCATTATATTATACAATATTATTTATATCTGATATAATAAATAAATAATTATTTTCTATTATTTATTTACATTTTTATAGGTAAACAACAACAAAATAGAAATTTCTTCTTTTTATTAGAATTATTATTAATTTTATAAATAGAGATAATTTCACTATTTTTTTTTGTATCTATTTGTTTTTTTTCTTCATTATTTTCATTTTTATTTTCATAATTTTTTTCCTCTTTTAAATTCATTGAATTGATTTTAGAAAAATCAAATTTCTTTGCATTTGAAATAAAATCAACTTGTATAGGAATAATTTTTTTATTACCAAAATAATTGTTACACACTTCTTCTTTTTTCTTATCATTAATTATTGAATATGAATAAGTTTTAACTCTTTCTAAATATTTATTTGAATATTTATCAAAAAATTTTTCCAAAGGATTTATCTGTTTAGATGTTAAATAAATATGTTCAATATTATTTAAAATACTATTTTCATTTGATAAATTATAACTTTTATTTTCTTTTTCTTTATCTTCTTCTTTTTGATTTTTATTATTTTTAAAAGTTGAAATATTTAATTTTTGTTTATTTTGTTTTTTATCAATTGAAAATTGAATATTATTTATAATTTGATAAGAAAAATTTTTATTCTTTTTACTAATATTTGATGAATCATTTTTTCCAGTTTTCATTTGATTTAAATGATTATATTTTTTTTTTAATAAACTTTTCCTCAGTAAATTTTTAGTTTTATTTTTATTAACTGAATTAAATGATGATTTAAGTATATTAGCTTCATATTTTGTAATTTTTAATGTTTTACTCTTTTTTCTTCTTGTTAATTGCATTGATTGTTTCAATGATTGACGATGATTTTTTTTATCTTTTTCCAAATTTTGTAAAAAATTATCATAATAATCATTAGAATATAAATCAATTTTAAAACTTTTTTTTTTAGGATTATTTGAATTTTAATTATTTTTTAAATTTGAATTATAAAATTTATTTGTATTTTTATCAAATTGATTACTTTGAATTTTGTGAATAGAAATATTAAGCTTCATTTAAACAAAATATATTTTTATTTATTAATTTTTATAATTTATATAAATTAATATTCTAAATATATATATAAATAATAAATACTTTAATATTTTATTTCTTTGATATAGGATAAGAATAAATAGGTTGAATAGATAAATATTTCATAGTTTCTTCTTCCATTTTTTCATTTTCTTTATTTAAAAATTCTTCAATTTGTTTTTCATATTCAAAATTATTATCATCATCAGGTTTAATACAAAAACTATTTAATTTTAAAACACTATAGCCATGATTAACTAATGAAATATTTGATTTTGAATTTATATTATCTAAAAAATTATTATTATCAATCATCATTATAGAAGAGAGAAAACTACTTTCTCCTAATTGTAAATTTTTATTTTTATAATGAAAATTATCAATGCTTTTTTCAAAGTTTAAAAAATCTAATTCTTTTAATTTTTTAAATTTTACTAAATTAAGATAACATTTTCTTAAAAAATCTTGACATTCTTCAGAAAAAACTGAAGGAATAGTTACAATTTCATATCTTCTTATTTCCCAAGTTAAAATAAATCTTGCAATAATGGCAAATTCAAATAAAATTCTTTTATTAAATTCAGTCCTTTGAAAAAGTTGTTTTTTTGGAGCTTGAGTAATTGAAGTTCCACTTGTAAAATAAAAATAATTTGTTGTAATATATTCAATTGGATTTAATTTAATTTTTAAATTTGTTTCACCTATACTTTCATCTAATAATTTAGAACTTTTTAAATCGATAAAACTTTTATTTTTTCCTTCAATGACGATTACATTTAAATTATAAAGTGAAAAACTCATTAATTCTTTTTTTCTATCTAAATTTATTATAATATCATATAATTGAGAAATAATATTTCTACACATTTTTTCTTGATATATTACTATATTATTTTCATATATTACTGATTTATTATTTTTTAATTGTTCATAATATGAATTAATTTTGTTTGCTAATGAAATTATTTTTTCTTTATATGTGAACACAGTTAATTTATTATTTTCTGATTTATATATATCTTCCCAAAATAAAAAATAATCATAAATTGTTGTATCTGTTTTAAGTAGTTCTATTTTTTGTGCCATTTCAGGTTCTGTTATAAAATAATGATATTTAATTTCATTATTTTTATCAATTGTTTTGTATAGTCTATTTTCAATTATTTCATATTCTTTAAATTGCTTTAAAAATTTTTCTTTTTCATTCATTTTTACAATTAAATTTCAAAAAAATTTATTTAATAAAAAATAGATAATTAAATAAATGAATAATGCTCCAGATAAAGCATTAGAATTATATAATAATGGAAAAAATATTCTTAAAGGATGGAATTTTTTTAGTAGTCCTGATTATTCAAAAGCAAGCAGATTTTTTTATTCTAGCTGGTGAAAAGTACAAACAATTAACAATTTATCAAAATAGTATTGATAGTTTCGATGAAGCTATTGGGTGTTTAATAAAATTACAAAATAATATAAGAATTGCACATTGTTATATAAAGAAGACTGATATTTATTTTTTAAATCGGAATATGAAAAATGTATATCATGTTTACAAAGTGCAGTAATGTATTATATAAAAGAGAAAAATTATATAATGGGAATTAAAACTTATATTGAATATATAAATAATTTTATTAAGGAAAATAATTTAGAAATTGCAGAAAATATATTATTAAAATGTTTAAATGATTGTGAAAATAATATTGATAATACCTTTTTCCAAATTTATGGCGATGTAGTTTTTAGTAAATATTTAAATATTTTATGTTGAAATAAAAAAAATGAAGAAGCAATTAAAATGAATAGAAAATCATATAAAAATTAATTTAAAAAAAGAAAAAGAAGATTTTTATCAAATTAATCAAATGTATATTAAACTAGCATTAGTTAAAATTTTATATAATAAAGAATCTGATATTGCTCAAATTATTAAAAAAATGTCTAAATTGAAATATGACAATATAAATGAAGATATTAATGATTTAAAAGAATTTATTGATTCTTTAAATAATGCAAATAAAATAAAATTTGATTATTATATTTATAGTTCATATTTATTATTTGAAGAAAATTTAATATCTAATTTAAAAAAATTATTCAATGAAAAAAATAATGTTAATATAACTTAAAAAATTTATATCATTAATATATTATTTTAAAACAATAAAAAAATAAAAAATAAATTTTAAACTTTAACAAAAA
>Ga0256407_10004024_pt1 | contig 25151 bp, 20 predicted proteins | sample RumenRJG_04DNA_FD_193489 | JGI IMG/M metagenome (GOLD analysis project Ga0256407, IMG submission 193489) | Bovine rumen microbial communities from Lethbridge, Alberta, Canada - RJG_04 | ecosystem: Host-associated > Mammals > Digestive system > Stomach > Rumen | place: Canada: Alberta... | reverse complement strand
GAGCTCGGCTATGGATTCACCGGCAATAACTTCAGCGCCGGAGCGAACATCTATCTGATGGAATACAAGGACATGCTCCTCGAGACGGGAGAACTCTCCCGTTCGGGATATGCGATCAAGGACAACGTGGACCGCAGCTGGAGAAGGGGAGTGGAAGTCTATGCCGAGTGGCGTCCTTTCAACACGCTCGAGCTTGCAGGAAACGCTACTTTCAGCACCAACAAGATACGTGATTACGTAAAGTACTACGGTAAATATGACAACATGGACGATTGGAAACTGATAGGCATGGTGGAGGAGAAGATCGGGGACGTGGACATGCTTCTGTCTCCTTCCGTGATTGCCATGGGCAGAATCGCTTTCACTCCGCTGCGCAACATCGGACGCGGGTCCCTCAAGTCAACGACCATCGACCTCAGCGGAAAGTTCGTGGGAAGCCAGTATTGGGACAATACAGGCAGCGCCGACAGGAGGATTCCTTCGTATTTTGTCGCCGACCTGGGCCTTTCGCATGAGTTCAGGCTCAAGACCGGAGCCATAGGCCTCGGTTTCTATGTCCGCAACCTTCTGGATTGCGAATATTATTCAGATGCATGGGTTTACCGGGCATATTTCGACGCTGAGAACGAATGGTATCAGGAGGAGGGAGTCTTCCCTCAGGCACCTCGCAACTTCATGTTCAGGGTATCCTACAGTTTCTGACAACACCGGGCATCCCGGCTATATAAAACAAGTAATGGCTCGCACTCACTGCGGGCCATTAACGGTTAGTTAGTAGTGTGTTCCCCTGTATGGGACAATTATTGTTGGTTAGAAAATGTATCTCTTTCCGGCAAGCCGGATTGTTTGTCTATTTAACGTTTTAAATGGTAAAACGGGTGTTAAACGTTTTAAAAGCGGCTACAAAGTTAGACGTTTTTAAACGATTTACAAATTTTTTTTAAGATTTTTTCGAAAGAAGTCCCGGACGCAGTGCTTTGGTCCTTTCGAGGGCCTGTTCGTCCTGCCATGCCTGGATCAGCTTGGGATTGCCACTGAGCAGTACGTCAGGCACTTTCCAGCCGTTGAATTCCGCCGGTCTGGTATAGACAGGAGGGGAGAGAAGGCCGTCCTGGAAGCTGTCGCTGAGAGCGGATGTCTCGTCGGACAGGGCTCCAGGAATGAGACGGATTATCGAATCGGCAAGCAGGGCTGCCGGGATCTCGCCGCCGCTGACGACATAGTCGCCGACTGAAATTTCCCTGGTGATCAGATTTTCGCGGATACGATGGTCGATGCCTTTATAGTGACCGCAGAGCAGTATTATGTTCTCTTTGAGGGAGAGTTCGTTGGCGATTCCCTGATCCAGCATCTCGCCGTCCGGCGACATGTAGATGATCTCGTCATAGTGCCTCTCGTCAGTCAGTTCTTTGATCATCTTGTAGACCGGCTCTACCATCATGACCATGCCGGCGTCGCCGCCGTAGCAATAGTCGTCGACGGTCTGTCTCGGCCCGAGACCATATTTCCTGATATTGTGGATATGGATCTCTACGAGTCCCTTTTTGATGGCCCGCCCGACAATCGAGTGACTCAAAGGACTTTCAAGCAATTCAGGAACGACAGTAAGTATATCTATTCTCATGATATTTATTATTCATAACTCACTGCAAAAATAGTGTTTTTTCTACTTTTTTTCGGTATATTTGCAAAATGTACGTATATTATTTCGTACTGGACTGAATATAAACCAAAGAAACACCATTTTACTATGAGTGATGAAAAGAATCCTGAGGTTATCAAAACTTCAGATGTAGCAGAAAATGCAGAGGTTAAGAACACAGTTGAGAACGTTGTGGAGAAGGCTGAAGAGGTTGTTGAGCAGGTTGTCAACTATGCAGAGAAGTCTCTCTCCGAACTCACGTCGCTTTTCGAGGAACTTATGTCCGACGAGGCAAGGATGAAAAGAATCAAGGAGGCCGAGGCTATCAAGGCTGCATTTTACAAGAAGCTTTCCAAGGAAAAGGAGGAAGCCGGATTTTCAGGTGGCGTGGAGGAACCGGGAGAGGAGATAAGCGCTGTCGAGCAGGTCGCTGAAGAGGAAGCCAAGGCTGCTCCTGCTGAGTCCGATCCGGAAAAAGTCAATCCTTTCGAAGCTATCGAAAGCGGATTCAAGTCACTCTATAACAAGTTCAGAAAAGAACGTGCTGAATTCAACCGTCAGCTCGATGAGGAACGCTCTGAAAATCTCGCCAAGAAGCAGGCTGTCGTGGAGGAACTCAAGGCCCTTGTCGAGAAGCAGGAGGATGTAAGCGCTTCTTTCCCTGAGTTCAGGGCCCTCCAGTCCCGCTGGAGAGAAATCGGCCCGGTGCCTCAGACCGAGTTCAGAAATCTCAACGACACCTACCAGTTCTATGTAGAGAAATTCTACGACAAGGTCCAGATCAACCGCGACATGCGTGATCTCGACTTCAAGAAGAACCTCGAGGCTAAGGAGAAATTCTGTGAGCAGGCTGAGGAACTTGCAGCAAGCGAGAATGTGGTAGACGCTTTCAAGGAGCTCCAGAAGCTTCATGAGCAGTGGAAGGAGCTTGGTCCTGTCGCCAAGGAATTCCGCGAGTCTATCTGGGAGCGCTTCAAGGCTGCCACAGCCGTGATCAACCGCAAGTATCAGGCATATTTCGAAGAGCAGAAAGGCAAGCAGGTCGAGAACCTTGCAGCCAAGGCAGCTCTCTGCGAGAAGGTAGAGGCTATCGCCGACAAGGCTGAGATACTCACCTCCAACGAGTGGAACTCTCTGTCAAAGGAAATCGAGGATATCCAGAAGGAGTGGCGCACAATCGGTTTCGCCACACGTAAGGAGAACCAGAAGATCTACGACAGATTCCGCGCAGCCTGTGACAAGTTCTTCGAGCGTAAGAGAGTCTTCTATTCGGACTTCAAGAACAATATGAACGAGAATCTGGAGAAGAAGATGGCTCTCATCGAGGAGGCCGAGAAACTTAAGACCAGCACCGACTGGAAGAAGACTACCGAGCTCTTCATCGAACTTCAGAAGAAGTGGAAAGAGATCGGAGCTGTTCCTCGCAAGAAATCCGAGGTCATCTGGAAGAGATTCCGTGCCGCCTGCGACGAGTATTTCGCCGAGAGGGACAAGAACGCCAAGCCTGAGAATGACTTCTACGGCAATTTGAAGGCCAAGAAGGCTCTCGTAGAGGAGATCAAGGCTTTCGTTCGTTCGGATGACGAGCAGGTCAACAGCGGCGCATACCAGTCTTATATGGAGAAGTGGAATGCTATCGGTTTTGTTCCGTTCAAAGAAAAGGACAGCATCAACCAGGCTTTCCGTGAGGCCATGCAGGAGAAATTCCCTGACATGAGCCGTGGCGGACGCAGGGAACGTCCTCAGGCAGGACGCGGCAGGGGACAGAAGGCTCCTATGTCCGAGAAGGACCGTCTTGTACAGCAGTACAACAAACTCCAGCAGGAAATCGAGACCTATGAGAACAATATCGGTTTCTTTGCTGAGTCCAAGAATGCCGCACCTCTTATCCGTCAGATGCAGGATAAGATCGAAGGAGCTAAAGAAGAGCTTAAGAGCCTTGAGCTGAAGATCCGTGAGATCGAGGACGCTCAGGAGCAGTAATTTAATCAGAATAGACAGTGAATAATAAGAATACTTTTATTGCATACGCACTGATTTTCGTCATACTTGGAGGTTATTTCTGGTATGACTCGACGCAGAGACAGAAGCAGGCGATATATCAGGCTTATGTAGACTCTCTGGCACAGGTAGAAAACGAAATCCAGCGGAAAGCTGACTCTGCAGCTATCGCCGCCCTCTATCCGGAAGATACCCTCCAGCTCGCTCAGGAGGCAGTCCAGGAGGCTTCCACTCCGATTTTCAGGGATTCCCTGCTTAACAATTCATACGCATCGGAAGGTGCTGTCGTGACCCTTCAGAACGACAAGCTCGAGCTTCAGCTCAACAGCAAGGGAGCGCAGCCATGGGCCGCCAGGGTCAAGGACTATCGCAACTACGACGGATCCGACCTCTATATCTTCCATCCGGGAGACAGCAAGATGGGCATCTCCGTCTATGCAGGAGAATATGTCAACACTGCTGACTTCGTATTCGAAATCGCCAGCCAGACCGACTCTTCGGTCGTATTCAGGCTCCCGTTCGCACGTGGGGGATATATCGAGCAGAGCTATACTCTCGTCAAGGATTCATATCTCGTAAAGGACAACCTCTCATTCGTCGGCATGGACAAGGTCATCCCGATGAACGTAAGCATGTACGATCTCGAATGGAACGTCACCATTCCGAGAATGGAGAAGGGTTACAAGTCTGAGGTGCAGTACTCCAAGATAGACTATAACTTCGACGACGAGACCAAGCCGGAAGCGCTTGCCAAGGGCAGGAAAGGCGAAAAGAGGATCGACAACCGCCTGAGCTGGTTTGCGTTCCACCAGCAGTTCTTCTCTGCGATCATGAGGTCTGAGGACCAGTTCGCATCTGGCGAGCTCTCTGCTGATTTCCTCCCTGAGGAGGATCCGGACCGCAGGCTCATGACATGCGAGGCCAAGATGCGTGCGGACTTCCGTCCGGGCGCCGACTTCACTGCCGGCTACGAGTTCTATTTCGGACCGAACCATTACCAGACTCTTAGATCTTTCGGACATAAATATGAGAAGACCATTCCTCTTGGAGGATGGCTTGTAGGCTGGTTTACCAAGGGTATCATCATCCCTGTCTTCAACTGGCTCCACAAGTCATGGAATATCGCGAATTTCGGTATCATCATCCTTATAATGACTCTGTTCATCAAGCTGGTGGTGGCTCCGTTTACTTTCAAGTCTTATTCTTCGACCGCCAAGATGCAGGCCCTCAAGCCGGAAATCGAGAAGATCAACGCCAAGTATCCTGACCAGAACGATGCGATGAAGAAGCAGCAGGCAACCATGGAGCTGTACAAACGGGCGGGAGTCAACCCTATGGGCGGCTGCCTTCCGATGCTGTTCCAGATGCCTATCCTCTGGGCGATGTTCAGGTTCTTCCCTGCATCAATCGAGCTTCGTCAGCAGAGTTTCCTCTGGGCTGATGACTTGAGCGGCTATGATTCATTCATCAACTTCGGCTCAAGGATTCCGCTTCTCGGAGACCATATCTCCCTGTTCGCCCTCCTGATGGCCGTTTCGATGTTCTTCTACTCGAAGTTCACCATGTCAGGCCAGACGGCAAGCAACGATCCGAATGCCGCTTCCATGAAGTTCATGAGCCTGTACATGATGCCGATCATGATGTTCTTCATCTGTAACTCGCTTTCTGCAGGTTTGAGCTACTACTACCTGCTCTCCAACATAATCACCATGATCGAGACCTTCTTCATCAAGAAATTCTTCGTCCATCCGGAGCAGATCCTCGCTAAGGTGAAGGCGTCAGAGGGCAAACCGCTCCCTAAGAGCAAGTGGCAGCAGAGACTGGAAGAAGCCCAGAAAATGCAGCAGCAGGCTCTCCGCGAACAGCAGAAGAAACAGCGTCGATAGACAATGATAAAAGAAAGAATCAACGAGATCATAAAGGAACTGCCATCAGGTGTAAAACTGGTGGCAGTTTCCAAATTCCATCCTGTTTCAGCCCTGATGGAGGCCTATGATGCCGGCCAGAGACTGTTCGGGGAGAACCGTCCCCAGGAATTCGCGGCCAAGGTTCCGGAGATGCCGGCCGATGTGCAGTGGCATTTCATCGGCCATCTGCAGACCAACAAGCTGAAGCTGGTGCTTCCATATGCCCATATGGTACAGTCCATCGATTCTGTCCATCTTCTTGACGCCGTCAACAGCTGGGCCCAGGCCAACGGCCGCAGAATCAACGTCCTTCTGGAACTGCATCTGGGAGCCGAGGAGACGAAGCACGGACTCGACGAGACTGAGATAAGGACCATTCTTTCTTCTGCCTCCAGCTACGCCGGAGTCCGTTTCTGCGGACTCATGGGCATGGCGACGAACACCGACGACGAAAACATCATAAGGGCGGACTTCTCGAGGATTTCCTGCCTCAAGGCCGATCTCCGATCCGAATTCCCGAACCTGGAAGACTTTAAGGAGCTGTCCATAGGCATGTCGGAAGACTGGCGTCTCGCCATAGAATATGGGGCTACGATAATCCGTGTCGGAACCGCTATCTTCGGGCCACGCGAATATTAATACCATTTATTCGATTGTTTTTCGGATTATAAAAGCTAACTTAGCTACGTTATAATCTGATTCTATGCATTTTAGATATATTATCGACTGGAAAGCTCTTTTCTTGACGCTGGCTCTGGCATGTTTCCTTGTCCCGGATGCCAGTTCCCAGAATCATTCAGTCAAGCGCATAGAAGTGGACGCCGTCCTCCATAAGGATGGCTCTGCGGAGATTACCCAGTACTGGGAAGTATCGGTAACTACAGGTACTGAATGGTATGTGCCTGTTCAACTCCTTGACAACATGGCTGTGTCGGATCTCACTGTATCGGAAGACGGAAGGAATTTCGTGACAACTGATACATGGGTCGTGAACAGGGATATTACCGAAAAATTCAACCGATGCGGTATAAGGGAAAGAAGCCGTAACAATGTAGAGTTGTGCTGGGGCATAGGTAATTACGGGCCGCACAGGTGGAAAGTCTCTTTCCGGATTACCGGACTTGTGCAGTCCTACAAGGATTATGACGGTTTCAATTACGAATTCATAAATACGGACAATTTCTGTGACAGGGAATCTGCCACTGTGTCGATAACGGCCCCGTCATGCGGACTGACGTCATCAAATACGAGAGTATGGTCCTCCGGATTTACCGGTGACGCGGACCTTCTTCCCGACGGAACCATATTGGCCGCCCCTGACGGCATCCTTCCGAAGAACTCCAACATGACCGTCACTTGCCGTTTCGACAAGGGAATCTTCTTCCCGGATATGAGCCGGCAGACTTTCTTCTATAAGGTACGTCAAAACAGGGATGCCGATTCGACATGGAAATTTTTCCTGCTTCTTTTCGTACCGGTACTTGCAGGCCTGGGCTGGATCATTTTCGACGGAGTTGTGCTCGGAAGAAAGTACAGGAAGTCCATATACGGACGAAGAAAAATCGATGTGCGCTGGCCTGACATCCCTCTGGAAGGCCGTATAGGCGTCAGTTTCTTCATCTATAGAGGGGGATGGCGGTTCGGTGCCGACAATTCCGAGATGACTGTAATCGGAGCCACTTTCCTGAAATGGATTCTTGCCGGGGTAATCAAGGTCCAGGCAGATCCGGCAAAGCCGTCCAGGATAATCATGCATATAACCGGCAAGGATCCGAATTTTGAGAACGAAGTCGAAAGGGTCATGTATGAGCAGACTCTCGAAGTCGCCGGCAAATCCATGAAACTGACGGCGGCCGATTTCGGGAAATGGACATCCCGGCATCACAGCAGCGTCGAGAACATGAGGGATCTCATGATGAATGATTCCATGGCCTGGCTCAAGAGCAGAAACATACTGGAGTCTCCTCACAAGGCTACTCCCCAGGGGCGTCCTGAGAATCTCGGAGTGATTGCGCTGAAGAATTACCTTACTGATTTCGTGGAGGATGACAATCCCGAAATGCTCGACAGAAAGCGCTGGAATGAATATTTAATATTCGCCCAGCTGTTCGGTATCGCCGAGGATGTCGTGGCCAAGCTGCGGGAGATAGCTCCTGCCGAATTCGAGGAATATTGTAAGGAACTGGAAATGGACAGCGTGCTGTTCGCCACTATGATAAGCAACGTGCGAGGAATGTCCGCGAGGGCCTTCCTAACCCCTGATACCAGAAAGAACGCTGATCATCGCTTTTGCCACGGATGCAGACGCTCCTGATCCTCCCAGATCCGATCTTATCTCTTCATAATCTTCCAGCATTCTCTGGCGGTATTCTTCGTCTTCGATGAGACGTCTTACTTCATTGACCAGATTGTCCGGGGTGAAGTAATACTGCATCAGTTCCCTGAATGCCTTTCTCTTGAGGATAAGGTTGCCGAGGCTTATGCAGTCGACCTTTATTATCTGCTTTCCGATATTGAAGTTGAAGTCGGCGCCGGCATAGGCCACCACCTGCGGTGTCTTGATCAGACATGCTTCCAGGGATGCCGTGCCTGAGTTGATCACGGCAGCTTCCGCATTTTTCAATATCCCGTAGGTCTGCCCGAAAACAACTTTCATATAGGCCTCGCGTCCATTAATGAATGGCTGGTAGTCTGCCATTGTCCTGGACGGGGCTCCAGCGACCACGAACCGGTAATCGGAATATTTCGGCATAGCATGCATCCTGTCTGCGAATTCAGCGCACACTGGCATCATGCTGCCGACCTCTCCTTTTCTGGAACCTGCAAGGATAGCTATCACAGGCTTGTCTTCAAGCCCGGAATTCTTCAGGAAAGTCGCCCTGTCTTCGTTAAGGGCAGGGGAGTTGTCGATGGCGTCAATCAGAGGATTCCCCTTGTAGATGTAGTCGACTCCTTTCCTGTCGAAATACTCCTTCTCGAAAGGAAAGACTATGAAAAGCTTGTCGACATAAGCCTTGAGCTTCTTCACACGGCTTTCGCGTGAGGCCCAGACTTTCGGCGCTATATAGTAGAATACCTTAAGTCCGTGTTTGTGGGCGAATTCGGCGACGCGGAAATTGAAGCCGGGATAGTCGATCAGGATCACTACGTCCGGACCGAAATCCAGAATATCCTTCCCGCAGCGCTCCAGCTTCCTCAGATATGCCCCGGCATGCAGGATGACCTGGCTGAAGCCGATCACGGCGCCGTCGTTGTAGTCATGAACCAGCCCTTCGCCGGTCTGATGGGCATGATAGACTTCGTTCATGAGGCCGCCGCCCCAGAAGCGGATGTCCGCCTGCGGGTCTTCTGCGTATAATCCTTTCATCAGGTTGGATCCATGGAGGTCTCCAGAGGCCTCTCCGGCGATTATGTAGTATTTCATTTTTCTATTCCGATTGATCTGAGACGCAGGGTCTCAGAGTTGTCTGTAGTCATTATGTTGTGGGCGGTCAGGGTGATGTAGCCGCCTGCGAGCAGCCTGTGGTCTGACAGGCCGTCGTTTTCGGGCTCGTCAGTGAAGTCTCCTACCATCACGTATACTTCCTCACCCGGCTCCGCCTGCGCTTCTCCTCCTCTTACGGCGTCCCATGGACGGAACTCTCGCTCCCAGTGTCCTCGTCCCATGTGGCCGACCTTGATACCTTTGATGTGGTCTGCCGGGAGCTCCGGGAAGTTTATGTTGTAGAATACTCCGTATTCGGGGGCGGGGGATGCCATGAGCTTTCTGAACATCTCAGGAAATATGGCTTCTACGGCCGTGAAATCCGCATCCGGGTTGTATGTGTCCAATGAGACTCCGATTCCCGGGATGCCGTTCAGAGTGGCTTCCTGGACTGCTCCGAGAGTGCCTGAGTAGCAGGCTGCGGTGCAGGCGTTGGAGCCGTGGTTGATGCCGGAGATGACGACGTCTGGCCTGACGCCGTCGCGGTTCATTCCGAAGTTGATTCCGAATTTGACGCAGCTTGCCGGAGTGGCGTCGAGATATGCCCATGAAACTCCGTCTATGCTTTCGATTTCTTTATATGCGATCTGCCTGAAGCCGAGAGAAACTGCCATGCTCTGGCCGGACTGAGGTTTCTTAGGCGCTATGACAGAAATATTGCCAAATTGTCTCATGCAACTGACAAGCGAACGCAGGCCTTTTGACATGTATCCGTCGTCGTTGGTGATAAGAATATTCATTGTAACGTTAAAATTTTCAATTACCTGCAAAGTTATGTGAAAATACCAATTTTTTAGCTAAATTTGCGTGATTTTTGTAGAAATCATATCTCGGTTAGAATACGAAAGATTTGTTTAACTTTAATAAAAACTAAAATGGTAAAACTTGGTATTAACGGATTTGGCCGTATCGGACGTATGGTATTCCGTGCTGCAGTCGAGAACTTCTCAAAGGATATCGAAGTTGTAGGTATCAACGACCTTCTCGATCCGGATTATCTCGCTTACATGCTTAAGTACGATTCAGTACACGGCATGTTCAAGGGTGAGGTTTCTGTAGACAATGGCGCTCTCGTAGTTAACGGCAAGAAGATCCGTATCACCGCTGAGAAGGATCCTGCAAACCTTAAGTGGGATGAGGTAGGTGCTGAAGTTGTTGTTGAGTCAACCGGTTTCTTCCTTACCGACGAGCTTGCACGTACCCACATCCAGGCTGGTGCAAAGAAGGTTATCATGTCTGCTCCTTCTAAGGACAGCACTCCAATGTTCGTATATGGTGTTAACGACAAGACCTACGCTGGTCAGGATATCATCTCTAACGCATCCTGCACAACCAACTGTCTTGCTCCTATCACCAAGGTTCTCAACGACAAGTTCGGCGTTGTACGTGGCCTCATGACTACCGTTCACGCTGCTACCGCTACCCAGAAGACCGTTGACGGCCCTTCAAAGAAGGACTGGAGAGGTGGTCGTGGTATCCTCGAGAACATCATCCCTTCTTCAACAGGTGCTGCTAAGGCTGTAGGTAAAGTTCTTCCTGAGCTTAACGGTAAGCTTACCGGTATGTCTCTCCGTGTTCCTACATCTGATGTTTCCTTCGTTGACCTTACCGTAGAGCTCGCTAAGCCTACTTCTTACGCTGAGATCTGCGCTGCAATGAAAGAGGCTTCTGAGGGTGAGCTCAAGGGTGTTCTCGGTTACACTGCTGATGCAGTCGTTTCTACCGACTTCCGCAACGACAGCCACACCTCTATCTTCGACGAGAAGGCAGGTATCCAGCTCGATCCTACTTTCGTAAAGGTATGCGCTTGGTACGACAACGAGTGGGGTTACTCTAACAAGGTGCTCGAGATGGCACGTGTTATCTCAAAGTAATTCCTTCGCTTTGAATTCAAGGCCGGTCCCTTCCGGGGCCGGTCTTTTTTTTATGCATACCTATTGAATTTACGGAAATTTTGCATAATTTTGTTTTATTCAAAATTAATAACAATTTAAAGGATTATACGTATGGAACTTAAAGGCACAAGAACTGAGAAGAATCTCCAGACAGCATTCGCAGGGGAGTCACAGGCTCACACCAAATATCTCTATTATGCTTCTAAGGCCAAGAAGGACGGATATGTCCAGATTGGTAAACTCTTTGAGGAGACTGCCAATAATGAGAAGGAGCATGCCAAGATCTGGTTCAAGCTTCTGCATGATGGCGCTATTCCTGATACCGAGGCTAATCTCGAGGATGCAGCCAATGGCGAGAACTTCGAGTGGACTGACATGTATGCCGAGTTTGCCAAGGTGGCCAAGGAAGAGGGACTCAACGAGATCGCTTTCCTTTTCGAGAAGGTCGGCGCTATCGAGAAGACTCATGAGGAGCGTTACCGTAAGCTCCTGGGCAATATCAAGGAGGGTATCGTTTTCTCTCGCGATGAGGACATGATCTGGGAGTGCAGCAATTGCGGCCATATCGTTGTCGGCAAGAAGGCTCCTGAGCTTTGTCCTGTTTGCAAGCATCCGAAGTCTTACTTCATGATCCATGCTACTAACTATTAATAGTTTAGACAGACATAAATATTCATGCCGGGGTCTTCTCAGATCCCGGCTTTTCTTTCCTCTCCCTCCTTCTTCTTCTTCTTGACACCTTCGCCATTATCCCCACTTGCCTCAGAGCAGCTGGACAGGCCCTCGGGGGACTCCGTTCGCTTGCGCTCACTCCGGACCCTCCCACAATCTGCTGCGTCATCGCTTTGCGATAACTTGCATCTTGCGGGCCCCTCCCGCTATACTTGTCCGCGGGTGGACAAGCCCCCGCGGCCCTGTCCAGCTGCTCTGCGGCCGTTGTACGTGGCGGGCGAAGGAATTGAGGAAAAGCGGAGAGCGCAGGAGCGCCCGTCGCTGCCGTGAAGAACGGCGTGTGTCTGAAGGACGTTACGACGACTTCGAGCGAAGCGACGATGGCGGCGTAAAAGGACTGAGTTAGCCGTTTAGGCAGCGACAGCGACTAAGCAGCTTTTCCGAAACTTGACTGAGCCGTCACGCACAGCGGTCGCGAGCCTGTTCAGCTGGGCTGCTGGGGGTGGTGGGGGAAAATGAAAACGGAGGCCTGCGTGTGCGGACCTCCGTGTCGGTGTCTAGAATGCGAGGCTACTTGGATGCAGTGGCAGGGGAGAGCATGAACAGGACGTTCATGAGCACGTAGGTCGCGAAGGACATAAGAGGAATCATCGACCAGTGCAGCTTTGCGACCAGTACGACAATTGCGATTATGGCTACGATCGAAAAGAAAGCGATACGCTTGAAAGAAAGAACCGGATTCTTTTCGTCCTTATTGGCCTTCATCGAAAACATAGGAATCTCCGAAACCATCAGCGCGCTCAGGACGACGGCGACTGCCGGGATAAAGAACGGCCCCGCTGCCCATTCGGCCATGACAGTGAACTGCTCGCAGTAGATATAGCAGCAGAGAGAGCCGCAGATGATTGCTGAAGCAGGTGTCGGCAGACCTATGAAACTATGGTGCTGGCGCTCGTCAACATTGAACTTTGCCAGTCTAAGGGCGGAGAATACGGCCAGGACGAGCGGCAGATAAATAACCCACCCGGACTGCTGGAAAGCCATCAGCTTATAAAGCATGAGTGCCGGAAGGACTCCGAAGCTTACAAGGTCGGAGAGGGAATCGAGCTCCTTGCCGATATCCGAATATGAATGGAGAGCCCTTGCCGCAAGCCCGTCGCAGAAATCGAAGACAGAAGCCGCAAGCATAAGCAGAAAAGCCAGGTCCAGCCTTCCGCTGAAAGTCACAATCACCCCAAAAATCCCTGACAAGAGGTTCATTGAGGTGATAGTGTTAGGTATGAATTTCTTGATACTCATCTAGTTGATACCGAGTTTCTTCCTGAGGGCCTTAGGCACAGCGTCCTTATGGACCATGATATCGATTGCCTTGCCTCTTGTGAAAGCGTCAGACAAGTACCAAATACCATCATACTTGCCGGTCTTGCCCCAGGAATTCTTGACCATTACGTATTTATTGCCGAACTGATCCTGAGCGATACCGTAAGCATGCATACCATGGTCGTCAGTTGTCTCCTTATTGTCGAAGTCGATCTGGCGGCTTTCCTGGGTAACCTTGATTTCCTTAGGAGCAGAAGCGCTTTTTGCTTCCTTGTCCTCTTCGGTCTTGCCTACCCATCTCTCCTGGTCAGAACCAGAAGTGGCAGCATTGGCGTCAAGCATGAGTCCGACACCGTCGCGGGTGAATCCGGTCTCGCTGACATCTCCGCCCCATGTTGCGGTATATCCATGCTCAAGAGCATAATAGAGAACATCCATCAACTCGTCGATAGGAACATTGTATGCCTGGTCGTATCTCCAGTTGTCGCACATTTCAATGGCGAATCTGGTGTAGAATGGATGGTGAGTGAAAGAAGTCAGGGTGACATAATCGTCAGCTTTGAGCTTGTACGAATCCCTGTATGTCGCTGGAGTATAAGTCTTTCCGTTATATTCAAAAGTCTCCGGGCACTCGCCGAGATATGCATCCATGATACCCTTGAATCCTCTTTTCCATGCAGTGGAAAGCTTTCTGTTAGGATTCTTGACGATAGCCTTGATATAAGCCGCTGCTGCAGCGTCAAGCTCGTTGTGGACCGGAAGTTCGGTGCCATACTCAGTGCCAGGCTGCACGGACTGAGGAACGAGACCGTAATCATTCATGATATGGAGCACATCGTCACCCTCGCTGCCTGCTCCGAAAGTCAGATTGCCGTCAAGACGGATAAACTTGTCAGCTCTGTCCTGGTATGAATGACTTACCACGAACATCTCGGAGAAATCCGGATAAAGAGTAGAATCTTTGATGTTGTTGATTCGGATTGCTTCGGACTCGAGGAAAGAGATGGCTGAGAAGCACCAGCAGGTGCCTGAACGATACTGGTCCTTAATAGATGTTATCGGGTTTTCCTTAATTACTTTAAACTCAAGATCCGCAGCATCTGTTTTCTGGGCGGCTGCAGAGAGCGACAGAAGAACAGCTGTCGCAGAGAGAAGTGTAGTGCAAAATTTCATAAAAGGTTGATCGTATTAATTAGGCAAATGTAACCATTTCTTCGTACATTTGCAATTATGGAAGGAGCTACGGTATTATATATACATGGTATGGGCGGCGGTGGTGACAGCCGCATCCCGTCAATACTCCGGGAACGCATCGCGGCCTCTACCGGAATCAAAATAATCGTGAGGACTTATGATTTCGAACCGGAAACCGCTGCGGCGCAGATCCGTGGCTGGGTCGACGAACTCAGGCCATCTCTGATCATAGGGGAGTCGCTCGGTGCGGTCCAGGCCATGAGGATCACCGGACTGCCGCATATCTTTGTCTCACCTTCGCTCGGAGGTCCTCTCTATCTGGGCTATCTTTCCTTCATTACTTTCATCCCCGGCGTCACAGCTCTTCTCGACCGCATCTACAGGCCGCGGGAAGGGGACCGTCAGCCTCTGCATTTCAGCTTCCGCAATCTCCGCGGCTATCTGGAGCATCGCAGGAAGGCTCTGGAGAATTCTCCCCTGAACGGCAGTAAAGACAGTTTCTTCGCTTTCTTCGGGACTAAGGACCATTACCGCAGGTCTGGGGTGGTCAGCATCCGGATGTACAGGAAATACTTCGGAGATGACTACGAAATCTACGACGGAACGCACTTCATGGAGGAGGAATATGTTGAAAAAATGCTTATTCCTAAGATAATGGAGACGCTTTTACGCTGATTTTTGCTATCTTTGTAAGATTATTAAACTTAACAAATATTTAGATTTATGGCTACATTCAGACAGATGGCACTCAAGGAGGCTACCAACCATCTCCCCGCCCGTTTTTATGAAGACAAGAGACCTGTTTCCGAGTATTTCGGACAGAATGTTTTCGATCTGGAAAAGATGCGCAGATATCTTTCCCAGACAGCATTTGAAGCAGTCCAGTCCGCTGTCAGCCAGGGCAAGAAGATAGACAGGCCTATCGCCAACGAAATCGCCACGGCGATGAAGACTTGGGCCATCGAAATGGGAGCCACCCATTACACCCATCTGTTCCAGCCGCTTACCGGTACCACGGCAGAAAAGCATGAAGCTTTCGTCACGGTAAAGAACGGCAAGCCATTCGAAAGATTCAGCGGCAGCGCCCTCGTCCAGCAGGAACCTGACGCATCAAGTTTCCCTAGCGGCGGTCTCCGCAACACCTTCGAGGCAAGAGGTTATTCCGCCTGGGACCCTACTTCACCGGTCTTCATACTTGACGGAACTCTCTGTATTCCTTCCGTCTTCGTTTCATATACCGGAGAGGCCCTTGACATGAAGGTGCCGAATCTCCGCTCTCTGCAGGCCCTCAATTCCGCTGCCACGGAAGTAGCGAAACTCTTCGACAGCAGCGTGAAATCCATTACGGTCAACCTCGGAATCGAGCAGGAGTACTTCCTGGTCGACGAGGCTCTCTACAATGCCCGTCCTGACCTCCGCCTCTGCGACAGGACAGTGATTGGCCATACTTCCGCTAAGGACCAGCAGCTCTCCGACCACTATTTCGGAGCAATCCCTTCCCGCGTGGCCTGCTTCATGAAAGACTTCGAGACCGAAGCCTATAAGCTCGGAATCGAGCTTTCGACCAGACATAACGAGGTCGCCCCGAACCAGTTCGAGTGCGCCCCTGTGTTCTGCGAGGCTACGAAGGCCATCGACCAGAACATGCTGCTGATGATTGTCATGCATAAGGTTGCCGAGAAGCACCATCTGAAGGTGATCTTCCATGAGAAGCCTTTCGACGGGGTCAACGGCAGCGGAAAACATGTCAACTGGTCCATGATGACCAACACCGGAGTCAATCTGCTTTCGCCGGGCAAGACCCCTACGAAAAACCTCCAGTTCCTTACCTTCTACGCAGCTGTCGCAAAGGGAGTCTATGATCATAATTACCTTCTGATGAGCTCCATCTGCACTCTCGACAACTCCTGGAGACTCGGAGGCCACGAGGCTCCGCCATCAGTGATGTCCATTTTCTCCGGATCGACTCTCTCGAAGATTTTCGAGGGTATCATGAACATGAAGGACGTCGACGACCCTAAGGCCGCAAGTTCCATCAAGATGGTCAGCTCGATCCCTGAGATCATGCAGGACAACACCGACAGGAACAGGACTTCGCCGTTTGCATTTACCGGCAACAGGTTCGAGTTCAGGGCCGTAGGCTCTTCCATGAACTGCGCCTGCGCTACTTATGTGATCAACTCCATCGTTGCCGAAAGCCTCTGGAAATTCAAGGCTGAGGTAGATGTGCTCGAGGCTGCCGGAGAGAACAGGCAGGCCGCCATACTCGCCACCGTGAGGAAGTTCCTCCGCGAATCCAAGGATATCATGTTCGAAGGTAACGGATATAGCAAGGAGTGGGCAGAGGAGGCTGCACGTCGCGGTCTCAAGTCCGTCAATGATATACCTGAGGCTTACAAATCCTTCCTCCAGGAGGATTCCATCCAGCTGTTCAGCTCGATAGGAGTTCTCTCCAAAGCCGAGGTGGAGGCTAGATATGAAGTATTTAACGAGCTGTATGTCAAGAAATTGCAGATTGAGGCCAGAATCATCGGAGATATCTGTCTCAACCATGTGATTCCGGCTGCGGTAAGTTACCAGAATATACTTGTCAAGAGTATCCAGGGCAGCAAGGATGTGTTCGGAGACGAATACAAGACTCTTTGCCGCGCCGATATGGATACCTATAAAAAGATATCAACCCATGTCAACCAGCTTTCTTCCGACGTGGCTTCCCTCGTGGATGCCAGAAAGAAGGCCAACAAGGTAGAGAACATGGCCGAGAGAGCGAAGCTCTATTCGACCGAAGTGCTCGGTTATATGATGAAGGTCAGAAAGAGCGCCGATTACCTTGAAATGCTGGTGGACGATGAATTGTGGCCTCTGCCTAAGTACAGGGAGCTGCTGTTTTTCTAGCCTATGTCGATTAAACTGAGAATTCCTTTATTCCTTGCTGCCGTCGCGCTGCTTGCTGTCTCTTGTTCGGACCATCAGGTAAGCGGGCGGTATGTGAGTCCTTATGCAAAAAGCATCCTGACGGATACTTCTTCAGTCGAGTACCGGATCCTTTCCGCATATGATATGCAACAGGAAGAGACCGGGACCATTGCCGTCATCGGTGAACCTGAGGAGACTCTGGTGCTTTCAGAGTATCTTCTCGGCTGTGACAACTTCAGCAATATCAACGGCTCCGCCGTCCCGGACGGCCTGCCTGATTTCTCTGGAGAGGTCATAGTGCCGATACTGGATGTCGCCAATGCTCCTTACAAAGGTTATCTGAATGCCGGTAACGAGGATCTTCTCAGCGAGATAAACGTCCGCAATTTTGTTGCGGCTGTCGATTCGTCGTGCTATCTGAGCGCATATGACGAGGATAAGATCGTCAGCAAGACGAGATCCAAGATGGTAGTACTGTCATCGTCGCTTGCTGCCGCTTACGGTTTTTCCGATGTCGATACCCTCGCCAGGGCTGTCGGAGGCGGAATTCCGGTTTTTTCAACGGTTCACTCAATGCTTTCTATGGCGATGTCCAGGAAAGGGGAGGGACTAAATCTCGGCATCTGGACGACCAAATCCATACTCGGAGCTGGAGTCTATTCCATCGTTTTCCCGAAAGTCGCCGCCGATATGGGCATAAAGAATGCTTCATACGAGGTGCTCTGTCCGGAGTCGGAAGGGACTGTCCTTGACAGATTCCTGGAGTTCATCGACCGTTACAAGGCGGTCGGAGGTGAGGGCAGGCTGTCGTCGATCGTCGTGGATGACCCTTCAGTCGACGTCGATTCTCTCAGGATGGCGGTCGAGTCGGTAATGAACATGGAACATGATTCGTTCCTCCTCTACAAGTCTGTCCTCGCTGACGATTTCATGGTCATAGATCCGTGCTCGTCGGTTGCGGCTTCGTGCCTGTCGTATCTGAGAAAGAGTAACCGGTTTACCCATCGGATTGCGTATCCGGACGTAAATGCCTATGTGACGGCTCCGTGCCGTGGTCTCGGAGATGACGCATACAGGGGAGACGGCAGTTTCGCGGACCAGTACAAGTTTGGCCGCGAGAGCAATTCCGGCGTCGTGACTTTTGCGGTCGTGGAGTTGAAGGACAAGTATATGCCGTCGGAACTTCGTGATATGATGATAGTTAAAACTCCTAAGATATTTTCTTTGTATGTTCGTTAAGAGTGTGTTGCCGGAGGATATAGAAAAGCTGGATTTCGCTTCTTTCAAGGGCGAGATCCATGTCATCGATAAGCCAGGCAAGGAGTTCGACAATGCCGTGAGGTATCTCAAGAACAAGAAGGTGATAGGTTTCGATACCGAGTCCAGACCTTCTTTCACCGCGAATCAGCCTCATTACGGAGTCTCTCTGCTCCAGCTTTCGGGTGCGGAGAAGGCTTTCCTTTTCAGGATAAAGACTCTCGGCATGCAGAAGAAGCTTTGCAATATCCTCTCTAATGAGAATATAATCAAGGTCGGCGCTGCCGTTACTGACGATATCCGCGGTCTGCAGAAGTATACGGATTTTACTCCGGGAGGCTTCGTGGATCTCCAGAAGATAGTATGGGAGTACGGAATCAAGGACAAGAGCGTCAAGAAGATGGCTGCGATAATCCTGAAGGTGCGTATCTCTAAGACCCAGCAGCTTTCCAACTGGGAAGCCGAATCGCTTTCCGATTCGCAGAAGGCTTATGCCGCTACTGACGCATGGGTTTGCAGGGAAATGTATAAGAAACTTATGCGCAGCAAGAAGAATCCATTAGAAGAAGAAGTCCAGTTATGATAAAGATTATTTTGAAGAAAGGCAGAGAGGAGTCTCTCCGCCGATTTCATCCGTGGGTGTTCTCGGGTGCAATAGCGCAGGTCAACGGAAATCCTGCAGAAGGGGATATCGTGGGCGTATATGCGTCTGACGGTTCTTTCCTTGCCTGCGGCCATTACCAGATAGGCTCGATCGCCGTACGTGTCCTGAGCTTCGACGCTCCTGCGCTCGATCCGGATTTCTGGAAGATCATGATTGCGCGTGCACTGGAGGTTCGCAAGGCCTGCGGTCTCGCGTCTTCAGAGACTACGACATGCTATCGTCTCGTCCATGGAGAAGGCGATAACCTTCCCGGACTCATTATAGATTATTATGATGGCGTATGCGTAATGCAGGCGCATTCTGTCGGCATGTTCAGGGCCAAGAAGCAGATCTGTGAGGCTCTGATCGCGGTCTATGGGGATTCTCTCCGTGCCGTATATGACAAGAGCTCCGGAACGGCTCCGTTCAAGGCCGGCCTGGACCTTGTGGACGGCTATATATATAAGAAGGAAGGCTTCAATGATGACGAGCAGGTCGTACTGGAGAACGGAAACAAGTTCTTGGTGAACTGGACAGAGGGGCAGAAGACCGGTTTTTTCCTCGATCAGAGAGAGAATCGTGCTCTTGTCGGACGTTATGCCAAGGGACGCAATGTGCTTAATCTTTTCTGCTATACTGGAGGATTCTCGATCTATGCTCTCGCTTCCGGAGCAAAGCATGTCGATTCTGTGGACAGTTCCCAGAGGGCAATGGACATGGTTGACCGGAATGTTGCCGTCAATGGTTTCGATCCGTCGCTCCATACAAGCTATTGCACCGATGCGATCGATTTCGTGAAGTCGGCTCCTGAGGACAAATATGATCTTATAATCGTGGATCCGCCGGCATTCGCGAAGCATAGGGGAGCGCTCCAGAATGCTCTCAGGGCGTACCAGCGTCTGAATGCTGCAGCTATCGCCAAGGTGGCTCCAGGAGGTCTTGTATTTACCTTCAGCTGCTCCCAGGTCGTAGATAAGGAGGCTTTCGCTCTTGCAGTATTCTCGGCAGCCGCCCAGGTGGGACGTTCGGTACGTATCCTGGACCGTCTCAACCAGCCGGCAGACCATTCTGTCAACATCTATCACCCGGAAGGAGAATACCTGAAGGGGTTGCTTCTATATGTAGAATAACATAACCTCTATATGAAGAAATTCTTTTATTTATGTGCCGTCATTACAGCATTCATGATCCTTACCGCCGGCGTTCCGTTCAGGAAAGCTGTGCAGGATGACCCTTACAATGCTGTCGGCAACCACCATCCGTACATTGTACCGGAATTCACTGACACTAAAGCACCATGCGGCTACAAGCCATTCTATGTAAGCCATTACGGAAGGCACGGAAGCCGTTTTCTCACCAGCGACTCGGGTCTCCGCAAACAGATCAAGACTCTCGGCAAGCTTGAAGATCTTGGTCTGCTCACATCCGAAGGAATTGCACTCAAGAACGAATTGATCGCCATGAAGGCTGAACAGGAAGGGCAGGACGGTATCCTCACCCAGGTAGGAAGCCGTGAGCACCAGGGAATCAGCCGGCGTCTTTATAAAAGGGTAAAGCGAGTATTCGGCCAGAAGAACCGCAGGGAGGTTTTTGTACAGTGTTCTCCTGTGCACCGTTGTCTTCAGAGCGCGGCTAATTTCCTTGGCGAACTCAAAGCTAATTCTCCTGAACTCGATGTCGAGCTGCACAGCGGAGACAGGTATTTTGATGTCCTTGCCCATGATGCTGACGGCCCTGTAAAGGATTCGCTGGACAAGATAAGGTCCAGAATTGCCGATTCCATGATTGTCGCAACATTCGGCCCGGATTCGGGAAAGAAGATTTTCAAGGACATACCTGCAGTGGAGGAAGCTCTTGGGGGCAAGTCTGTCAAGAAATTAGTCTATGATCTGATATATAACAGTTCTATAGCCAAGTGCCTGGACATCGATATCGATCCGATCAGTCACTTTACCGAGGACGACATGTATGCTTTCGGTATGGTATTCTGCGCCAAGAACCGCGTTTCTTTCGCACGCGCCAAGGAGACCGGACTGCTTCGTGACACCGTCGTCGGCAAGCCGCTGCTTGCTGATTTCATTCTCAAGGCAGACGAGGCTCTGAAGTCTGACAGCCACAAGTGCGCAGACCTTCGTTTCGGACACGATACAGGCGTCGGGCCTCTCCTTAGTCTTCTCAGGGTAGAGGGCTATGACAATACTCCTGCAATGAAGGATGTCGCAGATGTATGGGTAAGCGCCAATTATATCTGCATGGGAACCAATTGCCAGATGATCTTCTACCGCAACCGCAAGGGCGACGTCCTCGTCAAGATTCTCCGCAATGAGATAGAAACCGTAATCCCGTCTCTTCCAACCTTCAAAGGCCCTTATTACAGATGGGAAGACCTCCGCGCCTACTGCGCCTCCCTCTGCGGAATAGAATAAGTTGCGTTCTTATCTGTGAATTATAGAAAAACCCCTTCTGCATCGTAAATGTAGAAGGGGTTTTTAGTGAGGTGCCTAGCGGAATCGAACCGCTGTAGCAGGTTTTGCAGACCTGTGCCTAACCGCTCGGCCAAAGCACCATTTCTCAAATGGATTGCAAATATAGCTTTTTATTTTATATCTGCAAAAAAAATCTGCGCAATGATTAAACGTTACAATTTATAAGCACTTTATCGTTTTAATAGAATCGGGGAGGCCTCTGAAAACGTTTTACGGCAGATTGACCTTTTTTATCTAAAATTTTAATAAAAATTTGTATCATTTTAAATCGCTGATAATTAGATATATACAAAAAACGCTTTAAAATTTGGTTAGAAATTTTATTAAAATATTTGTGGGGAATTAAAAAAGCAGTACCTTTGCATCGAGTTGATGATGAGGTTCTCTCACATACAGCTCATTGGTTATTAGTTTTAGTGTTATTAATTATGTGGTTAGTATGAGCCTCGCGCGTGAAGCGTCAGTGCTCATGGAATTAAAAGGAGTCCGATCTGAAGGGCTTCTTTTTTTTCTTTTATATACCATCCTCTTCAGCGTCCGGGTGACGGGCCGCCTCCTGCAGCGGCGGGAATCCTCGTGGTCTCGGCTCTGTTCCGCCGACTTTGTCGGCTCCATCCCTCCCAATGTCTACATCGTCCTGCTTCGCAGAACTCGTATCCATCGGGCCCCTCCCTCTGACGTAGCCGAGGGTGGCCACGCTCGCCGAGACCAGAGGACACCCACCGCTTTCTTGCCACTGCGGATGGCTGTGTCCAGCCGCGGACGGACACGCCCTCGCTCAACGAGACCTCTAATCTGTCGGATAAAGCACTGAGGGTGCAGCACCATGCCACTGAGTGCTCTGTACTGTGGTATGCCGCCCCCTTAACTGCGATTTTTCGGCATTGAGGGTGCAGCAATGTGCCACTGAGTGGCCTGTACTGTGGTATGCCGCACCCTTAACCTTGTTTTTCGGCATTGAGGGTGCAGCAATGTGCCACAGAGGGCAGTACGAGGCATGCTGTTGCCCCCTCAACACTGTATTTCGGCGGATGAGGGTGCAAGGATGTGCCACAGAGGGCAGTACGAGGAATACTCCTGCACCCTCGACCGTATATATTTCACCGTCGGGCTGCTGCCGTCGCGGACGGGTGGCGGAGACGCCGGAGGAATTGAGGAAAAGCGGAGAGCGAGGGAGCGGCCGTCGCCGCCGTGAAGAACGGCGTGTGTCTGAAGGACGTTACGTCGACTCCGAGCGAAGCGACGATGGCGGCGTAAAAGGACTGAGTTAGCCGTTTAGGCGGCGACAGCGACCGAGCAGCTTTTCCGAACCTGACGGAGGCGGCCCGTCAGACGGACGCGGCAGCAAGACGGCGGCAGCAAGACGGCGGCAGCGCGCCGGGATAAAGCTGGCAGGATGCGAAAGCAGGACAGCTGTGATGGATGCTGGGTGGGGGTTAGATGAATTTCTGGAGAAGGGAATAGAGGGCGTGGACAGGAAGGCCCATGATATTGAAGTATGATCCCTCGATCTTGGTGATGCCGACATAGCCGATCCATTCCTGGATACCGTAGGCGCCGGCTTTGTCGTATGGACGATATTTTCCGATGTAATATGAAATCTCCTCAGGCGTCAGCTCCTTGAACCATACATTGGCTGTGTCGGTGACGGTCTCCATCCGGGAGGAATCCCGGACCGTGACGGCCGTGATTACCTGATGCTCCCTTCCGGATAGATGCTGCAGCATCCGTTCGGCCTCGGCCGGCTTGCATGGCTTTCCCATGATCTCGTCGCCGCAGAGGACCATAGTGTCGGAAGTGATCAGAATCTCGTTGTCGGCGAGAGGACGATGAAAGCCCATTGACTTGCCTTCGGACATCAAGACTGGGACCTGCTCATGAGGAGTCGCCGGATCGTATGTCTCTATGAACGAGTTCTTTGTGTCAACCGTGAATTTTATATCAAGACCGGCGAGCAACTCCTTTCTGCGGGGAGAATTGCTCGCCAGTATGATCTTTTTGCCTTTCAGATCCATCGTCAGAACAGTTTTTTGTAGATTTTCTGGTCGAACACCCAGCGTCCCTGGGCCTTCATCACAGTCTCGACGGTATTGCGCACGCAGCCGTGGCCGCCCGGATAATCTGATACCCAGTCAGCCGCAGCCTTGACCTCCTCGACGGCGTCAGAAGGACATACGCCCATTCCGCAGGCCTCCATGACCTCGATGTCCGGGATGTCATCTCCTATATATAAGACCTCTTCCGCCTTGAGTCCATGCCTGTGGCAGAAATCTTCCAATTCTTCCGTCTTGATGCGGGATCCGAGATAGATGTCTTCCTTAGGCAGTCCGCTGGTAAGGAAACGCGCTTCTATAGATTTGGAGCGGCCTCCGGTGATGATAGCGGTAGGGTAGCCGTTCATTACGGCCATTCTGACCGCGAATCCGTCCTTGGCGTCAAAGGTGCGGTAAAGCTCACCCTGAAGGTCGCAGAGGATGCCACCGTTGGTAAAGACGCCGTCAATGTCGAAAGCGAATGCCTTGATCTTGCTGAAATCCATCACTTACGATTTGGGACCGTTGAAAGGACCGAAGTTCTCGATGTTGAAAGTGCCGCCTTTCTGCTGGCCGTCCAGATCGATCATTCCGAACTGGTTCTCGTACTTGATGATGTTGTCCTGCAGCGCGTTGAGAAGACGTTTTGCATGCTCCGGAGTCATGATCAGACGATTGCCGATCTCCGGCTTCGGAAGGCCTGGGAGCATGGTCGCGAAATCAATGATGAATTCGCTGCGGGAGTGCGTAATTATAGCAAGGTTGGAATAAGTTCCTTTTGCAACTTCGGGCTTAAGCTCGAGGCTTATCTGTTTCTTCTCGTTTTCCATATTCAGAATGTATTATTTCCACAAATTTAACTAAAATTATGTATCTTTGTATGTTTATACGAAATTTAGATTTAAAATGGAAATATCAGCGAAGTACAATCCGTCAGAGGTAGAAGATAAGTGGTACTCCTACTGGCTTGAGCATAAATTCTTTCATTCGGAACCGGATGAGCGTGAACCTTACACGATCGTAATCCCGCCGCCGAACGTAACCGGTATCCTTCACATGGGCCATGTGCTCAACAATACCCTGAATGATGTGCTCATCCGCAAGGCCCGCATGGACGGAAAGAACGCCTGCTGGGTTCCGGGTACTGACCATGCATCCATCGCTACCGAGAACAAAGTCGTAGCGAAACTTAAGAACATGGGCATCCGCAAGGAGGACCTGACCAGGGAAGAGTTCCTCAAATACGCATGGGAATGGAAAGAGGAGCACGGAGGAATCATCCTCAAGCAGCTCCGCAAGCTTGGTTCGTCCTGCGACTGGGACAGGACCAGGTTCACCATGGAGCCGGAACTTACCGAGGCCGTCATCAATACCTTCGTGTACTTCTATGAGAAAGGCCTGATATACAGGGGAGTGAGGATGGTCAACTGGGATCCGGAAGGACTTACCGCCGTCAGTGACGAGGAGGTTATCCACAAGGACACCAAGAGCCATTTCTATCACCTGAAATATTATATTTCCGATGGCAACGGCAATCCTACCGACCAGTATCTCGTGATCGCGACCACAAGGCCTGAGACCATCATGGCCGATGCTGCGATCTGCGTCAACCCTGAGGACGAGAGACATCACTGGCTCCGCGGCAAGAAGGTACTCATCCCTCTGATCAACAAGGAGATTCCTGTGATCGAGGACAGCTAC
>Ga0256407_10004023_pt1 | contig 25152 bp, 20 predicted proteins | sample RumenRJG_04DNA_FD_193489 | JGI IMG/M metagenome (GOLD analysis project Ga0256407, IMG submission 193489) | Bovine rumen microbial communities from Lethbridge, Alberta, Canada - RJG_04 | ecosystem: Host-associated > Mammals > Digestive system > Stomach > Rumen | place: Canada: Alberta... | reverse complement strand
TCTAATGGTTACGTGGTAGTAGCCCCCAACCGTCGTGGTCTGCCTGGTTTCGGACAGGAATGGCTGGAAGAGATCAGTGGCGACTGGACAGGTCAGTGCATGAAGGATTATCTTGCTGCCATCGACGATGCTGCCGAGAACCTGCCTTATGTTGACAAAGACAAGTTGGGTGCTGTGGGTGCCAGCTTCGGCGGCTTCAGCGTTTACTATCTCGCAGGTCATCATGACAAGCGCTTCAAGGCATTTATCTCTCACGATGGTGCTTTCAATCTCGAGTCGATGTACACGGATACAGAAGAGGTATTCTTCTCCAACTGGGAATATGACGATGCTTTTTGGAACAAGGATCAGACGGCTAATGCCACTCGCACCTATGAGTACTCACCCCATAAGTTTGTAGATAAATGGGACACTCCGATTCTCTGCATCCACGGAGAGAAGGATTATCGCATTGTCTATAATCAGGGAATGGGTGCCTTCAATGCAGCCCGTCTGCGTGGCATCCCTGCAGAACTGCTTATCTTCCCTGATGAGAACCACTGGGTGCTGAAACCCCAGAACGGTATCCTATGGCAGCGCACCTTCTTCAACTGGCTGGATCGCTGGCTGAAGTAAGCCTGAATAATATTCCCAGTAAGGGAACAATTGATTCCCAGTATGGGAATATTTGTTTCCCAGTATGGGAACAAAAAATGAGAAATAATAAAGAAAACAATAAATGACTCAAGTAATTCAAAAGACCCTTCGCGATTCTGCTGCTATGCGGTGGACTGCGTTACTGCTACTCGCAATGGCGATGTTCTGCAGTTATATCTTCATGGATATCCTCTCACCCATCAAAGACCTGATGCAGGAAACCCGTGGCTGGGATTCTACAGCCTTCGGTACGATGCAGGGGTCAGAGGTTTTCCTCAACGTATTCGTGTTCTTCCTGATCTTTGCAGGTATCATCCTCGACAAGATGGGTGTGCGTTTCACTGCTGTGCTCTCCGCTGCTGTGATGCTTATCGGTGCCTGTATCAAATGGTACGCTGTAAGCGAAAGCTTTGTGGGAACAGGTCTGGAGACTTGGTTCACAGAGAACCTGAATTATATTCCCGGCTTCGACGAGCTGGGCGTTTCACCTTTCTACGAAGGCATGCCGGCTTCAGCCAAGTTTGCAGCCTGCGGATTCATGATCTTCGGCTGTGGATGTGAGATGGCGGGTATCACGGTTTCAAGAGGTATTGTGAAATGGTTCAAGGGTCGCGAGATGGCCTTGGCGATGGGTTCTGAGATGGCGCTGGCCCGTCTGGGTGTTGCCACCTGTATGATCTTCTCGCCTTTCTTCGCCCGACTGGGTGGTGAGGTAAGTGTGAGCCGTAGTGTAGCTTTCGGTGTCGTGCTGATGTGTATCGCCCTCATCATGACAATCGTCTATTTCTTCATGGATCAGAAACTCGACAGTCAGACTGGTGAGGCTGAGGAAAAGGATGATCCTTTCAAGATCAGCGACCTTGGAAAGATTCTTACCGATGCTGGTTTCTGGATTGTAGCTTTGCTCTGTGTGCTGTATTATTCAGCCATCTTCCCCTTCCAGAAGTATGCAGTGAATATGCTACAGTGTAACCTCACACTCACGACACCTGATGCAGATTCATTCTGGGCATCCTCAAGTGTGACGATTATCCAGTATATCATCATGTTGATTGTGGCTGCTGCCGGCTTCGCCAGCAACTTCCAGAAGAAAGCCAATATGAAGTACGGTCTGCTCGGCCTGTCTGTTGTAGCTCTCATCACCTATTGTTATATGGGTTACATGCGCCAGTCGGCAGAATCGATTTTCGCAGTGTTCCCACTGTTAGCTGTGCTGATTACGCCAATCTTAGGTAGTTATCTCGACCATCATGGCAAGGCAGCATCGATGCTTGTTCTTGGTTCTATCCTGCTGATTGCTTGTCACCTAACGTTTGCATTTGTACTGCCTGCATTCAAGGGTAACGCTGTGGGTGGTATCATCATCGCTTACACCACTATTTTGGTATTGGGTGCTTCGTTCTCACTGGTTCCTGCCTCGCTGTGGCCTTCTGTGCCCAAGCTGGTGGATGCCAAGGTGATTGGTTCTGCTTATGCGCTGATTTTCTGGATTCAGAACATCGGTCTGTGGCTGTTCCCATTGCTCATTGGCAAGGTGCTTGACCAAACGAACCCCGGTGTGACTGATCCCACACAGTTCAACTATACGGCACCGCTTGTGATGCTGGCTTCACTCGGTGTGGCAGCCCTGGTACTCGGGTTTGTGCTGAAAGTGGTAGATAAGAAGAAAGGTCTTGGACTTGAACTTCCCAATATACAAGAATAAGAGAAAAGTTATGAAAATAGGTTTCGACAACGAGAAATATCTCAAGATACAGTCTGAGCACATTAAGGAGCGCATTGCCCAGTTCGACGGAAAACTCTATATGGAATTGGGCGGTAAGCTCTTCGACGATCACCATGCTTCACGTGTACTGCCTGGTTTCAAGCCTGATTCCAAGCTCCGCATGCTGGCTCAGTTACGTGACAGCATTGAGATTGTGATTGTGGTCAATGCAGACGATATCGAGAAGAACAAGGTTCGTGCAGACCTCGGTATCACCTATGATGAGGATGTACTGCGTCTGCGCGATGAGTTTATGACTCGTAACTTCATGGTGGGCAGTGTTGTGATTACGCACTACACGGGTCAGCATGCTGCCGATCAGTTCCGTCATCGTCTGGAGCGCGAGGGTATCAAGTCGTATGTCCACTACCCTATCGACGGCTATCCCCACAATGTGGAACTGATTGCCTCTGATGAAGGCTTTGGCAAAAACGAGTATGTGGAAACTTCTCGTCCACTCGTCATCGTGACGGCCCCTGGTCCTGGCAGCGGTAAGATGGCCACCTGTCTCTCTCAACTCTATAATGAGAACAAGCGTGGCATCCGTGCTGGATACGCCAAGTTCGAGACATTCCCTGTTTGGAACCTGCCTCTGAAACATCCTGTCAACATTGCCTACGAGGCAGCTACTGCCGACCTGAATGATGTGAACATGATCGATCCCTTCCACTTGGAGGCATACAACAAGACTGCCGTGAACTATAATCGCGACATAGAGATCTTCCCTGTATTGAATGCCCTCTTTGAGGGTATCTACGGAGAGAATCCATATAAATCACCTACGGATATGGGGGTCAACATGATCGGTTTCTGTATCAGTGACGATGAAGTATGCTGCAAGGCTTCTAAGGATGAGATTATCCGTCGTTTCTACGATGCTACCAATAAGATGGCTAATGGTGCCGACAATGAGAGCGAGGTCAACAAAATCCGTATGCTCTTTAATCAGGCTAAGATTACCACAGCTTTCCGTCCTGTAACGACAGCTGCTTATGAAAAGAAGTTGGAGACAGGCCAACAGGCTTCTGCTATCGAATTGGAGGATGGCACCATCATCACTGCAAAATCTACGCCGCTCCTGGGTTGCAGTGCAGCTCTTCTGCTTAATGCCACTAAGTATCTGGCTGAGATCGATCATGAGTCTAAACTGATTCCACAGAGTCTGATCGAGCCCGTTCAGAAGACGAAGATAGAATATCTGGGGGGCAAGAATCCCAGACTGCATACCGATGAGGTGCTTGTTGCCTTGAGTGTTCTCTCTACTCACGATGAGAATTGTCGCAAAGCCTTGGCTCAGTTACCCAAACTGCGTAACTGTCAGGTACATACTACAGTGATGCTGAGCGAGGTGGATCGTAAGATTTTCAAGAAGCTTGGTTGTGGACTGACCTGCGATCCTGTTAAGAAGAAGTAAAAAACAAGTGGCAGAAGCAATCCGTCATCGCCTGAACGATTCACCCATCGCAAGATGGACTGTGCTCTTCATCGTGGCTACAGCCATGATGATGGGTTATTTCGTCAACGATGTCATGTCGCCACTCGAAGCACTGTTGGAGATGCCGAAGGCTGAAGGCGGTCTGGGATGGACCTCCAGCGACTACGGATTCTTCTCCGGCTCTGGCAGTTTCATCAACGTGTTTCTGCTAATGCTCTTCTTCTCGGGACTGATTCTCGATAAGATGGGCATTCGCTTTACAGGTATCTTGGCTTGTTCGTTGATGACACTTGGCACACTGGTAAAGTATTACGCTGTCACTACTGATTTCGGCACATCAAGTGTGACCTTCTTCGGAACAGATCTTCCCACCTCAGCGGCTTGGGCATCTTTTGGTTTCGCTGTTTTCGGTGTAGGCTATGAGATGACTGGTATCACGGTATCAAAGGCGATGGTACGTTGGTTTACGGGTCACGAACTCGCTTTGGCAATGGGTATCCAGTTGGCAATGGCTCGTCTGGGAACAGCAGCTGCCCTGAGTATCTCTGCCCCAGTGGCGCGTCACTTCTCCCTCTCCACACCATTATTGGTAGCATTGGCCTTCCTCATAATCGGCTTGCTAGCCTTTTTGGTATTCTGTGTGATGGATCGGCGCTTGGATGATTCCAGAAGATCTTGCAGCACTAGTAGTTCTAGTTCTTCTAATGAAAACAACGAAGAATTCCGTTTATCCGATATTGGTATCACACTCCGTAATCCTGGTTTCTGGCTAATCACCATTTTCTGTGTGCTCTTCTATTCCGCAGTTTCTCCTTTCCTGAAATTCTCCACCAAACTGATGGTGATCAAATATGGTGTGGATCCGGATATCGCAGGTTTCTTCTCGTCGATAGCCCCCTTCGGCACCATTCTGATGACACCGCTCTTCGGATTGGTTTTCGATCGTTTTGGTCGTGGTGTCACCCTTGTCATCACAGGAGCCTTGATGCTCACTGCCGTCCATTTCGGTTTCTCACTGCCCATGCACAGCAGTGCTGTTGCCATCGCTCTGATGGTGGTTCTCTCTGTCGGCTACTCCTTAGCACCTGCAGCCTTATGGCCTTGCGTTCCCAAGATTATCCCTTTGAAATGTCTCGGCACAGCCTATTCGATGATCTTCTTCATCCAGAATTTCGGACGAGCCATCATCCCAATGTTCGTAGGTCGCGCCAATGAGACGGATCCCAGCTACACTACATCGATGCTTATCTTCGGTTTCACAGCATTAGGTGCCGCCCTCACTGCCATTGTGATGCTCTATACTGATCGCAAGAAGGGCTACGGTCTCCAACTTCCGAACATCAAGGCTCAATAAGTACGATTATAGGGCTATCCTTACCACTAATGGCAGGTGATCGCTGTAGCCTGGCTGATAGCGAACGCCGTTATAAGTACGAAACGGCTTTCTCCCACCATAGCGTTTTTCCTCTTCGAGAAGAAACTGGGGAGCATGTATTTTTACCGACTTCACCTTTTCAACTATATAAGGGGAGCCGAGGATATGATCGATACTCTCCCACTCTCCTTGATAGCGGTACGTGCCATGAATATCTTCTGGAGCAGAAGCCTCTTTCGTCAGATTACGGACACCATGCTCATAGATCTGCTGCAAGATCTGACTATCAGCATTATCATTAAAATCACCAGCAATGAGAATCTTTGGCTCTGATGAGACGGTTTGGAGAGAGTCAAGCTGTTGACAAAGGCGGTCTGCAGCTGCCTGACGGAAAGGCCGACTGTATTTCTCGCCCCCAAAACGACTGGGAAAGTGAATCACAAAGACATGAAGTGTATCGTCCGAAACCGTCTGTCCACAAACATAGAGGATATCACGGGTAGGTCGCATCTTTTCCACTGGTGTCACACGAATGGAGTAGCTACGGATAGGCGCAAACGTAAAGGGGGAATAGAGCAAGGCCACATCGATGCCTCGCAAATCTGGCGAGGAGGTCATCAGATACTCATAGCCCGCATTCCGTAACAAAGAACGATGACAAAGATCATTGAGCGCTGAGTCATTCTCAACCTCACAGAGAGCAATCAGATCTGGGATACCGTCATCTGAACATGAAAGCAGTTCCTGGGCGATATGGTTCTGTTTGCGCCAATACCGCTGTTTCGTCCAATGGCGTGTCGCCTCTGGCTGATACTCCATATCATCTTTACCATCGTCGTGATGATAATCGAAGAGATTCTCACAATTCAGTTCGACAACAGTCAACTGCTGCGCTGTGACGGAGACAGAAGAAGAAAAAAGAAGGAGAAAAAAGAAAATCTTATTTACCCTCATTCCGTGTAATCTTCCATCCAATTGCCGCTACAACGATACTCGTGACTGGCGAAAGGAGATTAAAGAAGCAATATGGTAGATAAGTCAGTGTGGCCACACCAAGTACCGTACTTTGCGTCAAACCACAAGTATTCCAAGGTACAAGCACTGAAGTCACCGTTGCACTATCTTCGCAACTTCTACTGAGCAGACGTGATTCGTAGCCACGCTCACGATACGTATCCTTGAACATCGAACTGGCCAGCATAATCGACAGATATTGATCAGCCATCGCAATATTACAGAAAAGTGACGTGCCAACTGTAGAGGCCACCAATGAGGCCGTACCACGGGCAAAACGCAAGACGACACGCATCAGATCCTTTAACTGACCAGTTGCCGTAAGGGCACCGCCAAAAGTCTGGGCACAGATGATCAACCAGATTGTCGGCATCATACCCGACATACCCCTGGTATGAACCAATTCGTTCAAAACAGGATTACCTGTAGGAATATCGGTGCTGCCATAACACACCTGCATCATACCTTTATAATGAGTCAGCAGACCCTGTTCCTGCTCACCGGAAATCATATGAATAAGTTGCGGCTGAACGAGCAGGGCGACGATGACTGCCAGGAAGATAGCCAGAAACAGCACCACCATTGAGGGCCAGCGGCGGGCTATCATCACACCCGTCAACACAGGCACGAGCAAGAGCCAAGGAGAGATGACAAACGTGTGTTGAAGCCCCTCCATGAACTCTGCCACATTGCCTTGACCAGATACATTCATTGAGAAACCTGCAATCAGGAAGATCGTGATAGAGATGCAAAATGTGGGCAGTGTGGTATAAAGCATATAACGAATGTGGGTGAAGAGCGGCGTGCCTGACACACTCGATGCCAGCACAGTGGTATCAGAGAGCGGAGAGAGCTTATCACCAAAATAGGCTCCTGTGATAATAGAACCGGCTATCCATCCATCGTCAAACCCATGCGCTTTACCTATACCCATCAGAGCTAATCCGATTGTGGCAACAGTGGTCCACGAAGAGCCGATCATCAAACTGACAAGGGCGCAAAGCAGACTGCTACTGACGAGAAACACTTCGGGGCGGATAATCTGCATACCATAATAGATCATCGTCGGCACAATGCCCGACACCATCCACGTACCTCCAATAGCACCGATCAATAACAGAATGATAATGGCAGGCGTACAACTGGAAATTTTATCAGTAATCTCCTTTTCAAGATCCTGCCATTTCAGATGCTTTGAGAAATGACCGACAACCACACTCGCTGCCGAAGCCACCAGCAAAGAAACCTGAGAAGCACCATCCAATGTTGCGTTACCGAATACGGCAACACAACACGAGATGAGTATAATCAATACCAAAAAGGGGATAATCCACATATCAGCAAACTTTTTCCAAACGCTTCATCATAGCGAACATAAAGATGGCAGCCACCAGGCAGACACCGAGGAAAACGCTCCAGCAGATCCAGAGGGGAACAGCGCCCCAGAGCAGACCACCGACGACAACGAGCTGGTTACCGATAGCCGTAGCCACAAACCAGCCACCCATCATCATACCTTTATACTTGGGAGGAGCCACTTTCGATACAAACGAGATACCCATTGGCGAGAGTAACAGTTCACCGAAGGTCAGCACCAGATAAACCATAATCAGCAGGTTAGGTGTGACATCCGCCACGTGCACAGCCACAGGGTTGCCGTCAGCCCCCGTCTCCGTCATCGGCATCGGCAGACCGAAAGAAGCAAATGCCATCAGCGCATAAGCAATGGCAGCCACAATCATACCATAGGCTATCTTTCGCGGTGCAGAGGGTTCCTTCCCCTTAGCTGCCAGCGAACCGAAGAGCGCCATCGACACAGGTGTCAGTGCTACCACATAGAAAGGATTGAACTGCTGGAAGATAGGAGCTGAGACAGTCACACTGCCATCAGCATCGTATGACAGGCAGAGGAAAGCCAGAGCTGCAATGATGACAACAGCAGAGATACCTTTTGCCTTAGGAGTCTTCGACTGGAACAGTGAGAACAGGGCATAGACAATGAAGATGACAGCCACAAGGTTCCATACATTGAAGCACATCGCCTGTAAACCTTCAGCCGACTGAGCCGTAAACTCATCTGCAAAGTAAGTCAGCGACAGACCATTCTGGTGGAAAGCCATCCAGAAGAAGATTACCACAGCAAAGACAAGGCACAGGGCCACGATACGCTGCTTGGTCTCTTCCTTCGAGAGCTCAGGCTCTGTACTGGTTGCTTCTGTCTTGGCTGCATCCTTCTTTGTGCCACCCTCGGCATGACGGAAGGTATAACGGAAAGCATAATAGATGCCGATAGAGAGAATCAGCGAGGCACAGGCCACGGCAAATGAGAAGTGATAAGCATCATTGCTTGAATAGCCTAAGGCCGTCTCAGCATACTCCTTGATACGGATGGCAGCAGTAGGTGCAAACAGGGCACCGATATTGATAGCCATGTAGAAAATCGAGAAACCGGCATCGCGCTTATCCTTATACTGTGGATCGTTATACAGATCACCCACCATCACCTGCAGGTTTCCCTTGAAAAGACCCGTACCGAAACCGATCAGCAACAGGGCAGCCAACATCACTACCAGTGCTAAAGTATCGCCACCCAGAGGCACCGACAACAACACATAACCGGCAAACATGATGATGATACCTGTGGTAACCATCTTTCCGAAACCAAATTTATCGGCCATAATACCACCTATCAGCGGGAGGAAATACACCAGCATGAGGAATGAACTATAGATTGTGCCAGCAACAGCGGGTGACAATCCGTAATTTGCTCTCAAAAACAGAGCGAAGACGGCAAGCATCGTGTAATAACCGAAACGCTCACCAGTGTTGGCCAGTGCCAACGCGAATAATCCTTTAGGTTGTCCTTCGAACATAATTTATTTAATATTTGAGTTTTTAGTCCTGATGATATCAAAGAGGTAAGTGAATTTCACGATAATGTTTCCAAAGTTGGAACTGCCGAAGTAGTCACGCTTCGTACTGCCATACAAATTTCCCAGACCATAATAGTAACGGCCTTCCACAATGAAATGCCCTACTTTGCGGTTGCTGAACTCCAGGCCCACGGCGAAAGCCACACCATAGTCAACTTTATTCTCCACTGCCATCGAGTCTTGTGCCACCACTTGTGAGGCACGGTTACCATACTGATAGTCGGGCGAAAGTTTCCCACTTTGGTCTGGATTGGGATTGAAGGCAGGATCCCTCACATCGAAGTTTGTCTCTGCCTTATCACTCAAGAAGAAACCTATCTGCGGACCTACCTGAAAGAAGCCTTGAAAACCATTGCGCTCACGTCCCCATCCCAAACGTGCCAGGACAGGCACCTGAAGATACGATATCTTTCGAGTGTATCGCAGGTTCTGCGAGGGATCGGTAAGCAAGGGTACAGGCTCATCAGTCAACGTCAGGATTTTCTCCTTCCAACCGATCTGGGCAAAGTTCATCTCACCAACGATAGCACAGATACTACTGAAATACTTCTCACAGGTATAACGCCCTGTGATACCAAACGTAAATCCGCCCAACATATCCTGAGGCACCTTGGGAGTGAATGCCACGTTGCTCAACACATAGCCGCCGTTCACACCGATGGCAAAGTCCTTGCGGAACTGTCCCACCTGAGCTGCAACACTCAAAGGCAACAGGGCAAAAAGGCAAAACAATACCTGTTTGTATCTTGTCATATCTCCTGATATCTATTAGAATGTGATGGTCTCAATCGCTGTGTCCGGACGGTAATGTACAAACATCATCGTCTTGTTCCTCAAACCACCATTACCGTAACGCTCAAACTTTAATGGTGTCTGTACGGGAGTGAAGCCCAGCATACCCGCTGCTCCGTTGAAACTCTTACCATACTTATGCAGTCCCTGAAGGAAGAAATACGCATGATCGAAGCCTGTAATCGCAAAGCGAGGAAGGGCACCCATCATATCCGCATGGAAATTCCAACGATACTTCTGTTGCAGGCGCTGAGTGGCTGGCGACACAGGGTTGAAGTAGAACACCGAGGGAATGAATGTATTATACTTATAGAAATTATCCAGATGTGTCTTGGTGTACATCAACCACTCCGTATATCCGAACATCGTAATGTTGAGGTCGGGATGGTTCACTTTCATACCGTTGATCTTCGAGAAGGCAATGCCCAACTCTGGTGAACGGCCCGTGTTCAGAATTACCACATTAGGCTGCGTGGTGCTGAAAGCCTTCACAAAGTTAGCCTCTTCCGACTTCAGGTTTGTCAGGTTATAGGTGATACCGCGTTGTTCCAGTTGCCGGCGAAGCCCTGATGTAAACACACCTTTCTTACTCGTCGAGTCATTGCAGTCGATAAACACGGGGTGATAATCCTTAAATTTCTGCAGGAAATGGGTAATAGCTGACTCATTCTGCTCCGTCGGTGACTGATACACCTGGAAGATATGACGGTTGTCCACCAACTGGGGTGCATTGATAGAGAACGGGATCAACAACTGGATATCGTTCTTCTCCACGAATTTCGACATCGCATCCATCTGCTTCGAATAGAGCGGACCGATTATCAGGTCGCAGTCGGCAGCAGCAGAGTCCGTCAGCAACTGATGGATATTTCCATCCTCAGCAGCATTCCAGGCATGCACATCCACAGAGATACCCAGTTTCTTCAAACTGTCACAGGCCATCAGCACCCCACGGTAATACTCCACCATCCTTCTGCCGTCACCATTGATATCGTGCAGAGGCAGCATCACGCCCAGACGAATGGGGCGGTCAGAGATCCCAGGGCTGGAAGAATAACCAGCTTTGGTAGAGTTACTGGGATTACTTGGACTACTCGGGTTACTTGAACTAGTAGGACTCCCGGCATTCTTTGCAAAAGGAATCTTCAGCACAGTGCCTTTCTTCAATTCATAACCAGGCTCCTTCATCTCAGGATTGGCTTCCAACAGTTCCTCAATACTCAGTTCATAGAGTCTCGATATACCGAAAATGGTCTCCTTGCGCTTCACGATATGAAGTCCACGAATCGATTCCTCCTCCTGAGCCGATACCACACCAACAGCCACGAAGAGCATTACAAACAACGAAAAATATCTTAAAAGTCGAGTCATAATCCCATATTTTAGCATTTTCGCCTACAAAAGTACGAAATAAATGTCAATTATCAATTGTGATTTATCAATTTTTTACTAACTTTGCACTTTAAAGCTAACGAAAATGAAAATATATCGCGTATTTCTGCCATTTCTGATGGTTTTTTTGCCATTTGCGTGCTCCGCTCAAGATGATATCCTGGTTGAAGATGATGAAGAAGAACAGGTGGTTGTCAGTGAGAGCAAACTGAGTTTCCCCAATGCCTTCTCACCCAACGGCGATGGAAAGAACGATAAGTTCATCGCCAAGGAGTGTCAGAACATCGTGGAGTTTCATGCCTATATCTTCAACCGCTGGGGACAGAAACTGTATGAGTGGACAGATTCCACTGACGGCTGGGACGGTACCAATAACGGCACCCCCGTGAAAGAGGGTGTCTATTTCCTGCTATGCAAGGCAAAAGGCAGCGACGACAAGACCTACACCATCCGCAAAGACGTGAATTTGCTGCGTGGTTACACTGAAAGCACAACCAACGAATGACGCAATGAAGAGAGAAGACAATAAAATTAATGTTTACGGTGCGCGCGTACATAATTTAAAAGATATCGACGTGGAGATTCCACGCCAGTCACTGACGGTTATCACCGGTCTCAGTGGCTCAGGCAAATCGTCATTGGCCTTCGACACTATCTTTGCCGAGGGGCAGCGACGCTATATCGAGACTTTCTCGGCCTATGCCCGTAACTTCTTAGGCGGCATGGAGCGACCTGATGTCGATAAGATTACCGGACTTTCACCTGTGATCAGTATCGAGCAAAAGACCACTAATAAGAACCCACGCTCCACCGTTGGCACCACCACCGAGATCTATGACTATATGCGACTGCTCTTTGCCCGTGCCGGTAAGGCCTACAGCTATGCCACTGGCGAGGAGATGGTGAAATATACCGAGGAGAAAGTGCTCGACATGATCATGAGCGATTATGCCGGCAAGGCCATCTATATCCTCGCTCCCTTGGTGCGCAGCCGTAAAGGTCACTATCGGGAGCTCTTCGAGTCGATGCGCCGTAAGGGCTATCTGAACATTCGTGTGGATGGTGAGATGCTCGAAATCACACGTGGCATGAAGGTTGATCGTTACAAGAACCACGACATCGAAGTCGTCATCGACAAGCTAAAGCCAGGGGCAGAGGCCACCGACCGACTTAAGAAGTCCGTCGCCATCGCCATGAAACAAGGCGAAGGTCTCGTGATGATTCTCGACAAGGACTCAGGAGCCATCAAACATTTCTCCAAGCGTCTCATGTGTCCCACTACGGGTATCAGCTACTCCGATCCTGCACCCAACAACTTTTCTTTCAACTCCCCACAAGGCGCTTGTCCCCACTGCAAGGGTCTGGGGTATATCAACATGATCGACCTTGGGAAGGTGATACCCGATAAGAAACTGAACATCCACGACGGAGGCATCGTGCCCCTCGGGAAATATAAGAACCAGATGATATTCTGGCAGGTGGAGGCCATCCTGAAGAAATTTGACTGCGATCTCAAGACACCCATCAGCGACATCCCCGACGAGGCTTTGCAGGAAGTGCTTTATGGCTCGTTGGAGAACGTACGCATCGATAAGGAACTCGTCCATACCACCAGTGATTATTTCGTCTCATTCGACGGTATCATCAAATACCTGCGCAACGTGATGGACAACGACGACTCCACAGCAGGTCAGAAATGGGCTGATCAGTTCCTGGCAGAGTGTGAATGCCCAGAGTGCCACGGTCAGCGTCTGAACCGTGAAGCCCTGTCGTATAAAATCTGGGATAAGAATATCGCCGAGCTCGCCTCGATGGACATCAGTGAACTGCGCGAATGGCTCGACCATGTGGAGGAACACCTGGATCACCAGCAACAGCAGATCGCCGTAGAGATCCTGAAGGAGATCCGTACCCGTCTGGATTTCCTGCTTGAGGTAGGACTCGACTATCTCGCCCTCAACCGCCAGTCAGCTTCCCTCTCAGGCGGTGAGAGCCAGCGCATACGTCTGGCCACACAGATCGGTTCACAATTGGTGAATGTGCTCTATATCCTCGACGAGCCCAGCATCGGCCTCCATCAGCGCGACAACGAGCGACTCATCCGCTCCCTCAAGGAACTGCGCGACTTGGGAAATACAGTGATTGTAGTGGAGCACGACGAAGATATGATGCGCAGTGCCGACTGGATCGTGGATATCGGTCCCCGCGCAGGTCGTAAAGGTGGTGAGGTGGTCTTTCAAGGCACCCCTCAGGAAATGCTCCAAACCGACACCATCACGGCACAATATCTGAACGGACAGCAGAAAATCGATATTCCCAAGCAGCGTCGCAAAGGCAATGGCAAAAGTCTGATCTTAAAAGGGTGCACGGGCAACAACCTCAAGCATGTGGATGTCGAGTTTCCCCTCGGCACCCTCATCCTCGTGACAGGCGTCTCAGGCTCTGGTAAATCCACCCTCATCAACGAGACACTCCAGCCCATCCTCTCAAAACACTTCTATCACGCACTGAAGAACCCCATGCCTTACGACAGCATCGAGGGACTGGAATATATCGATAAGGTAGTGAATGTCGATCAGTCACCCATCGGACGCACACCGCGCTCTAATCCAGCCACCTACACAGGCGTCTTCTCCGACATCCGTTCGCTGTTCGTCAATCTGCCTGAAGCCAAGATCCGAGGCTACAAGCCAGGCCGCTTCTCCTTCAATGTGAAGGGAGGCCGCTGTGAGACCTGTGGCGGCAATGGCTACAAAACCATCGAGATGAACTTCCTGCCCGATATCCAAGTGCCTTGCGAGACCTGTCACGGCAAGCGTTACAACCGTGAGACCCTGGAGGTACGCTATAAAGGCAAATCGATAGCCGATGTACTCGACATGACCATCAACCAGGCCGTAGAGTTCTTCGAGAACGTGCCCGACATCCTCCGTAAGATCAAGACCATTCAAGATGTGGGACTTGGCTATATCAAACTCGGACAGCCCTCCACCACCCTCTCTGGCGGTGAGAGCCAGCGTGTAAAACTCGCCACCGAACTCTCCAAGCGCGATACGGGAAAGACGCTCTATATCCTCGACGAGCCCACCACGGGTCTGCACTTCGAAGATATCCGCATCCTGATGGATGTGCTGCAGAAGCTCATCGATCGCGGCAATACCGTCATCGTCATCGAGCACAACCTTGATGTCATCAAGCTTGCCGACCACATCATCGACATCGGTCCTGAGGGTGGGCGTAACGGCGGACAGATTCTTTCCACAGGCACCCCCGAACAGGTAGCCAAGAGTAAAAAAGGCTTCACTCCCACCTTCCTCAAGCAAGCCCTCAAATAATCAGGAAACAACAGTGATTAACGGATGCGCTTCACGACGGTGAGAATATTCTCACCGTTTATATATTCATAATCTACAGAATCCACATTCTTCTTGACAAGGTAGATGCCCAAGCCGCCTATCGGGCGATAATCCATCGGCAATGAGGTGTCGGGGGCGCCCTTCGTAAGCGGGTTGAACGGTGTACCTCCGTCGCGGAAACGCAGTATGATCTGTCCGTCGCAGTTCTCTGCCTCCACATCGAGATATCCGTCGGCCCCGTCGGGATAGGCATACTTCACGATATTGGTTACCACTTCCTCAACCACCAAATGGATTTTATCCAGCATAAACTCCACCGATACAACCTCCCCTGTATGAAGGATGGCATCAATGATATCAAGGGTCTTACCCCGAATAGACAGGAAATGTAGCTGAGTCATCGTCGTGATAGTTTTGCTAAACAGATTCTTTAGTTATGTGTTTGCAAAGATACAAAGAAATCCGTTAAAGTCAGTCGCCAACCCCATTTTTAATATTTTTTAAGCGTACGCTCGGGATGACAAAAAAGAAAGAGGCATCCGATTGGGGGTGCCTCTTTCTTTGTTATTTCAATGAGTTTACATGCCAGCGGCGGCAATCCACTCGTAGATGCAGGAGCAGACGCCGAAGAGGGCTACACCAGCGGTGCATAGCGCCATCGCCAACTTCGTATTGACATCGCTCTGGAAGGTGGGCAGCGGACTGTCGGTCTTCGTGATGTACATCGCCTTTACAATCAACAGATAGTAGTAGAGTGACACTACCGTATTGACAAGGGCAATAAATACCACGAAGTAGGCAGCGGCACTACCCTGCTGGGCTGCAGCCATGAACACGAAGAACTTCGAGAACATACCTGCGAACGGGGGAATACCTGCCAGTGAGAACAGTGCCAGTGTGAGCAGGAACGACAGCTTGGGATTGGTCTGATAGAAGCCGTTGTAGGCTGCCATATCCGTGCGGCCACCATTCTTGTGCTCCACGATATTAATCACCGTGAAGACTGCCATATTAGCCACGATATACACAAGCACATAGTAGGTAAGGGCTGCGATACCCATCTGACCATTGCCCACCACTGCCAGCATGATGTAACCGGCCTGAGAGATAGAGCTGAACGCCATGAAGCGCTTGAGCTCACTCTGACGGATGGCGAAGAGGTTGGCAACGGTGATAGAGAGCACGATGACGATATAGAGCAGATACTCCCAGTAAGCCACCAGCGGCTGGAACACCTTCATCAGGATGATGCACAGGGTGATGGCAGCGGCTCCTTTGGAGATGACGCTGAGATAACCGGTAATCGGCGTAGGCGCTCCCTGATAGGTGTCGGCTGTCCAGAAGTGGAAGGGCACGAGAGAGATCTTGAAGCCCAGGCCACTGAAGAAAAACACGAGGCCCATGATGGCCAGCGGAGACACCTGGATAGCAGCTGCCACATCATCGAAATAGAGCGTGCCGGCAGCGGCATAGATAAAGGAGATGCCAAACAGCATGATACCGCTAGAGAACGTAGCCACGAGGATATACTTGGCAGCACCCTCGGCACTGTTCTTGCGATCCTTGTCGAAAGCCACCATACAGGCCAGGGGCACTGATGCCATCTCAAGACCGAGGAAGAACATCAGGAAGTTGCCCGACGACATCATGACAAACATACCGAGCAAGGTGCTCAGAATCAGCAAATAGAACTCTCCAGCCAGCTGCTTACGGGTGGCTACCCAAGGCTGGGCCATCAACACGACAACCAGCGTACCGAAGGTCAGGATAGCTTTCATCACATTCACGGCAGGAGAGGCGACATAGAGACCGCCAAAAGCCTCGGCAGGCTCTGACAGCAACACGATGCGCGCTGGCAGAACAACCAGCAGGGCTACCGTCACTACATACAACGTATCGAGTTTCTTCTCGCTCTTGTGCATGATGAAGTCAACAGCAAATACTGCCAACAAGATAAGCACGAGACTATACTCGGGTATCATTCTAAGAAAATCACTATAATTCATATCTTTTTCCTCCTTCTTTTACATGACACCAATAGACTTCAAGATCGTGCCTGCGGCGGGTGAGATCATATCGCTGAACAGGAACGGTGCACAACCGAGACCTGCCACACAGAAGATGAGGCAGATCACTGCGACGCGCTCATCCCATGTGGCATCGGTGAGCTCAAGGAAGTGCTTGTTCTCCACCTCGCCATACAGTATTTTACCAACCACACGCAGGATATAGACTGCCGTTACGACAATCGACATACAGGCGATGATGGTAGCCACCATGCGGAACGAGTTGTTAGGATCGCCATAAAGCGGCTCAGCACCGAAGGCTCCCACGAAGATGGTCATCTCTGCAATGAAGCCAGAGAAACCGGGAAGACCGAGGTTGGCGAGACCGGCGATGACATAACCTACTGCGAGGAAAGGCATGATCTTCATCAGACCTGCCAGTTCGCGGATATCACGGGTGTGGGTACGTCCGTAGATCATACCGATGAGGGCAAAGAAGAGGGCCGTCATCAAACCGTGAGAGAGCATCTGCAGGATGGCACCCGTGACAGCCGTCTGACTCATCATCAGCAGGGCGAAGAGCACGAGGCCGCAGTGAGACACTGAAGAGTAGGCATTGATATACTTCAGGTCGGTCTGCACACAAGCAGAGAGGGCACCATAGACCACAGAGATCGTGGTGAGGATCAGGAAGATCCACGACAGATCCTGAGCGGCATCAGGCAACAGATACATGGCCACACGGAAGCAGCCGTAGCCTCCGAGCTTCATCAGCACACCGGCATGGAGCATCGACACGGCGGTAGGCGCAGAGGCATGACCGTCGGGAGACCATGTGTGGAACGGGAACAGGGCTCCCAGCACACCGAAGCCGATGAAGATGAAGGGGAAGAAGATGTTCTGGATCCAGCCTGGGATAGCGTGGGCAGCAGCAATCGTGGTCAGTTCGAACGTATAGTTGCCGCTGTACTGTCCGTTGAAGAAGTAGATGCCCAACAAACCGAGAATCAGCAGCGCCGAGCCTCCCATCAGCATCAGCGTGAGTTTCATGGCTGAATACTCTTTATGACCTGAACCCCAGACACCGATCAACAGGTACATCGGAATCAGTGCCACCTCGTAGAACATAAACATCGTGAAGAGGTCGGTGCTGATGAAGAAACCATACACACCCGTTGACAGCAGCGTGAACCAGAGGAAATACTCCTTGGTGAGCGGTTTGAGCTGCCATGAGGCAAAGGTACCTGTGAACACGATGATGCTCGACAGGAGCAGCATCACCACAGAGATGCCATCGACACCGACGGAATAGGCGATATTCAGCGGACGGAACCAAGGTGTGCTGTAAGTAAGCAGCATCTCAGCCGTATTACCAGCTGCACGCTCCTGAATAAAGTAGATGGTCAACCAGATAGAGAGGGCCAGCAGACACGAAGCGCCCGTTACCATCACACCACGCACCTGATTGAGGTTATTGGCAAGCCAAAGACCCAACAGCATCAGGGCGGGAATTATTACGAAAACACTTAATATACTCATATCTTTAGATGCATAAAAGGATTAATGTTAATGCAACTGTACCAGTGAGGAACCAGACGGCATACTGGCGTACATCGCCACTCTGCCAGGAGCGGATCGACTCACCGGCCTCGTTGGCACCCCAAGCCAGGAAGTTGAACGTGCCGTCAACAACATGACGGTCGAACCAGGCAATCGGTGTGGAAACGAGTGCAAAGATAATTCTATGTGTGACGAACTGCCATATCTCGTCCTGATAGAAACGCTTGTAGGCTGCACGGTGCAGCTTCGGGAACGTCTTGTACAGGCGATCGGCAATCGGCTGACTCTCACCTTTATAGATATAGGTGGCGAGACAGATGCTCAGAATCGCAATGATGGTTGATGTGGCAGCAATCTGCGTATCGAAGTGGATGGTGTAGTCGGTGCCAGCGGCAGACACATAGCTACCAAAGCTGCCACCCCATCCGAGGAAGCCACCCAGAGTGGAGTAAATACCTACACCCATGGTGATCACACAGAGTACAATCAGGGGAACGGTCATCGTAGCGGGAGCCTCATGCGGTGTATGGTGCTCGTGAGCCTCCTTGTTCTCCGTACCCCAGAAGATACCGTAGTACAGGCGGAACATATAGAAGGCTGTCATGGCAGCAATACCTGTCATGATCCATCCCACCACCGGACTGTACTGGAAGCAGGCGGTGATAATCTCATCCTTCGAGCTGAAGCCCGAGAAGAAGGGAATACCTGCAATGGCCAGACAGCTGATGAGGAAGGTGATATGTGTGACAGGCATATACTTGCGGAGACCACCCATCAGCGCCATCTCGTTAGAGTGGACAGCGTGGATGATACATCCCGCACCGAGGAACAGGCAAGCCTTAAACATAGCGTGGGTGAAGAGGTGGAACATACCAGCCATATAACCCAGCTGAGCGTGATTATCCATCAATGCACCATGATGACCTGGCAGCGATACACCCAGAGCCACCATCATGAAGGCGATCTGAGAGATCGTTGAGAAGGCGAGCACACGCTTGATGTCGCTCTGGGCACAAGCCACTGCGGCGGCATAGAAAGCGGTGAACACACCCACCCATACCACAATGCTCATGGTGTGAGGCGCATAGGCAATCCACAAGGGGAACATACGGGCGATCTGGAACACACCGGCTACCACCATCGTGGCAGCGTGGATGAGTGCACTGACAGGTGTGGGACCCTCCATGGCATCGGGCAGCCAGATGTGCAACGGGAACATGGCACTCTTACCGGCACCACCGATGAACATCAGCGTGAGGGCTGTAGGCAGGATCAGACCACCAGCAGCCACTGCCTTTGCCGTGTTACCCTCGATGAAAGGTGTCGTGCCCTGCCCCATCACGATGTCACCAGCAAATGAGAAGCTGAATGAATCGACGAAGTAGCCGAAGGTCAGGATACCGATGAGGAAGAACATATCGGCAAAACGCGTCACGATGAACGCCTTCTTAGAGGCGGCAATGGCAGGCTTCAGAGGATAGTAGAAGCCGATGAGCAGGTAAGAGCTGACACCCACAAGCTCCCAGAACATATACATCTGGAAGATGTTGGTGGCCAGTACCAGGCCCAGCATTGACATCGTGAAGAGTGAAAGGAAAGCGTAGTAACGCTGGAAACCCTTCTCACCATGCATGTAGCCGAATGAGTAGATATGAACCATCAGCGAAACGGTAGAGATCACTATCAGCATCATCACACTGATAGGATCCAACAGGATGCCGAGGTCGAAATGCAGGTTGCCCAAGGGCAGCCATGTGAAATTATACGGAACAAACGTCTGATAGATGCCGTTGACGCGGTCAGCACCGAAGTACTGGAACGCCGTCAGATACGACAGAAACGTGACGATTCCCAGTGAGCAGGTACCGATCAGACCTGCCACCTTGTGCTGCATCTTCATGCCAGCCAGTCCAAGAACGATGAACGACAGCAGCGGCAGAAGCATGATAAAGATTGTATATTCAAACATAATGTTTAATCTTTAATGTTTAATGTTTAACCTAACACTATCGTTTCATATTCTTGATAGCCTCAACCTGATCGCTCTTAAAGTTGCGATACACATTGATGATAATGGCAATGGCAACAGCACTTTCGGCTGCGGCAACACCGATCACAAAGAGAGTCATAAACATGCCTTCCATACCGTTCGGATAGAGCAGACGGTTGATGGCGGCGAAGTTGATATCGACGGCATTGAGTACCAGCTCGACAGAGATGAGCATGGCAATCAGGTTACGACGGGTCACGAAGCCATAGACACCGATAAAGAACAGAAGCGCACTCAGCGCGAAATAACACTCAACAGGTATCATTGCTTATCCTCCTTTCTTGCTACTACTAAGCCTCCGATGATACAAGCCAACAGGAATACTGAGATGAACTCGAAAGGCAATACATACTGATACTTACCAGAACCAACGAGAGCCGTTCCGATCTCCTTCATCGGCACCTCTACATTGGCAATCTCATGAGTGATGAAGCCGGTCTTCAGAAGAATGAGGCTTACCACCACCAAGCCGGCAAAGGCTGCGAGGCCGCCCACAATCATCTTACTTGACTTCACACGCTCCTCAAGTCCCTGGAGGGTACGCTTGCTCACCAACTGGATGGCGAACACATAGATCATCGTAACACCACCGGCATACACAGAGATCTGTGCGGCACCCAGGAAGGTATAGTCGAGCAGGAAATAAATACCTGCCACTCCAAAGAGCACAAACAACATGAATGTTGCGGCCCGCATGATCTTAGTGGTTGTCACACAAAGTAGCGCAGAGGCTATGATGACAACCGCAAGAATGCAAAACATGACGATATTTCCCATAATGGCATTACTTGGTTTTAGTGTTAAACTTACCTATCTCAAACGCTGCGCCACCTTCGATGAGGTTGGGCAGTGAACCACCCTGATAGACCTCCTGATTCAGGTGGAGCACCAGTTTGCTGCGGTCGAACACAGCGTTCTCGAAATCATTCGTAAACTCGATGGCATCGAAGTTGCAGGCGTTCGTACAGAGCTGGCAGAACATGCAGTCGCCCAGGTCGTACTGATAATCGTCGAGCACCTTCTTTTTCTTGCCTGTCTCAGGATCCTCTGCCATGTGGGCAGTAATCTTGATGGTTCCGTTAGGACAGGCTTTCTCGCACAATGTGCAGGCCGTACACTTGTAGCTGCCGTCGTCGTTGCGCTTGAAGGTCAGGCGTCCGCGATGACGTTTAGCCACATGGAGTGTGGTCTTGCGGTTCTCGGGGTACTGCTCTGTTGACTTGTTGGTGAAGAAGTCCTTGAAGTATTCCTTCCAGGTGGTCTTCATACCAATGGCCAAAGTCTTCAGGCCGTGCCCGATTTCTCCGAAATATGTTTTGTTATCTTCCATTGCTATACCTTATTTAATATAAAGCCCCAGGGCCACTACTACAGTCATAATCACCAGGTTCAGCAGTGCCAGCGGCATGAGATACTTCCACTCCAGTTTCAGGATCTGGTCGATACGCAGACGGGGGAATGTCCACTTAATCCACATCAGGATCCACACCAGGAAGAAAGCCTTACCCATGAACCATACGATACCCGGGATGTAATCCATCACGGCATCGAAAGCCTCGATACCGATGTTCACAGGTGCCCATCCACCGAGGAACACCGTAGCGGCGATACCTGCGATGATGAAAAGATTGAGGAACTCAGCGAGGTAGAAGAAGCCGAAGCCCATACCAGAATACTCTGTATGATGTCCGGCTGTCAGCTCACTCTCAGCCTCTGCCATATCAAACGGGCCACGGTTGGCCTCAGCGTTACCGGCGATGAGGAACACGAAGAAGGCGATCAGCGCAGGGATATGACCCTGGAAGATCAACCACTTCCAAGGACCGGTCTGTGCCTCCACGATACCGCTCATCTGCATCGTTCCTGTCAGGATCACGGCAGTGATCAGACAGAGGCAGAGCGACATCTCATAAGAGATCATCTGCACGGCACCACGCATGGCAGAAACCACAGAATACTTGTTGTTGGAACCCCAACCTGCGAGGAAGATACCTACCACACCGATTGAAGAAACGGCGGTGAGCAGGAACACACCCACATTGAAGTCGAGCACTGTAGCACCATTGTTCCAAGGCAGGAACGAGAAGGCACCCACAGAGCCGATAATCACAAGAAGAGGAGCCACGGCATAAAGCAGCTTGTCGGCACGATCCACGAAGAATATCTCCTTGATGAGCATCTTCAGCACGTCGGCAAACACCTGCAGCAAGCCCCAGTAACCTACTCGCATCGGGCCCAGACGGCACTGGAAGTAGGCACAGACCTTACGCTCCATAAATATCAGTACGATGGCGATGAGGGCATATCCCACAAGGATACCGGCACCCACCAGCACGCACTCAATCAATATCGCCAACCAGTCAGGACATCCTACCGTCACTCGAAGCAGTTGGTCGAACCATTGGGTTATAATAGAAAAGTCGAACATAATTTTACTTTTTTACTTTTTTACCTTTTTACTTTTCGACTAACGGTCGATGTCAGGAATAACAACGTCAATAGCGGCACAGGTGGCGATCAGGTCGGCAATCTTCTGACCACGCAGCATCGGGTCGAAGGCACCTACCAGCGAGAGACCCATCGGACGCATCTTCATGCGGTACGGGCTCTTGTCGCCACGAGAGTCGAGATAAACACCAAACTCACCAGCCACACCCTCAACAGAGAAGTACCACTGTCCCTCGGGCACCTTGATGATAGGCTTCTGCTTCACATAGAAGTCACCCTCAGGGATGTTGTCGATGAGCTGCTCGATGATGTTCAGGCTCTGATACATCTCATTGATGTGAACCAGATAACGGTCCATCGAGTCGCAGCCACTCAGGGTACACTGCTCCCAGTTTACCTTGTCATACATATCGTACGGGTGGTTCTTGCGCACATCGTTCTTCCAACCCGAAGCACGTCCGGCAGGACCTGTCACAGCATAGCTGATACAATCCTCAAGACTCATCGGACCGCAGTTCTCCAAACGGTTGTGGGTGATAACATTATCGCCAAACACATCCATATACTCCTGGATCATCGGACGCAGATACTTCACCAGATCCTTACAGTTCTTCACGAAGTTAGGATCGATATCGTCCTGCAAGCCGCCGATGCGGTAGTAGTTCTGGATCAGGCGTCCACCGGTGGTCTCTTCCATGACATTCAGCACGTGCTCACGATCACGCATGCCATACAGCATACCAGTGAGGGCACCAAGGTCCTGAGCCACACATGAGGTGTAGAGCAGGTGGGAGTCGAGACGCTGCAACTCATCCATAATCGTACGGATGTACTTGATGCGGTCGGTCAGTTCCACCTCCATCGCCTCTTCGATCACACCTACCAGAGCATGACGGTGCTGCATGGCTCCCAGATAGTTCAGACGATCGGTCAGAGCCAGTGTCTGGGGATAGGTCATGCCTTCCCACATCTTCTCGATGGCACGGTGGATATAACCCAGATGCGGATAGATACGCTTCACGGTCTCACCGTTAAGCACGGTCTGAAGACGGAGCACACCATGAGTAGCCGGGTGCTGAGGACCGATATTGATCACATAGTCATCAGGACCGAACAGCTTATTCTGCTTCGACTGCAGGTTGCCGTCCTTGTCGAGATAATACTCCAGTCCGTAGTCGGGCTCCACATCGTCCTCAAGGGTATATGCGTCGTTAAACTGCCAGTCCTTGCGGAAGGGATACCCCTTGAAGTCTGAGCGGAGGAACAGGCGGCGCATATCGGGATGACCCAGGAACACGATGCCATAGAAGTCATACGCCTCGCGCTCCAGCAGATCGGCCACGTGCCAGATATTGCTGACAGTGGGGAGATATGGAATCTGCTCTCCGTCGGTCTCACCCGTGCCGTTTGAGGCAATGCCGTCGCCGCAAACCTGAGTCTTAGCCAGCATCTTCACGCTGCAACGCTCGTGAGTCTTTGTATTCTCAAGGATATAGACGCAGCCGAGCCCCTCTTCGCTTCCGAAGTCCTCGCCTACGATGGTGACAAGATAGTCAAAGCCCTTCTTGTCCTTCAAGTTCTGCATCTCTTGTGCGAACTTCTCAAAATCGAATGATAAGAACTCTAACTTCATGCCTTTGCCTCCTCTGCTTTAACCTCTGCCTGGGCAGCCTTCATTTCTTCAACAAACTCCTGGGGAACATCCGTGATTACCATCGGCTCTCTGCGATGATCGTTATGCTTCTCGCGGAATGTCAGCTCCTCATTAGATACGCCAAGTTCACGCTCCTCTGCGGTCTGCTTGTGGTTGGCACCACCGAAGAACTTCTCGATCTTCACCTTACGCTGCAACTGCATCATGCCATACATGATGGCTTCCGGACGTGGAGGACAACCTGGGATAAACACATCCACAGGCACGATCTCCTCGATACCCTTTACCACATGATAGCTCGACTTGAAGGGACCGCCACTGATGGCACAGCCACCTACGGCAATCACATACTTCGGCTCAGCCATCTCGTCGTACAGGCGCTTCAGGGCAGGAGCCATCTTGTGGGTGATGGTACCGGCACACATGATCAGGTCGGCCTGACGGGGAGAGTTACGAGTCACCTCGAAACCGAAACGGGCGAAGTCATAGCGGGCACATCCGCAGGCCATGAACTCGATACCGCAGCAGGAGGTGGCAAAGGTCAGCGACCACAGGCTGTTGCTTCGTCCCCAGTTGATCAACTGGTCGAGCGATCCTGTCACAACATTGACGCCGCCCTCATGGAGCTCGTCAATGATCTTCTCCAACGAGGCGTTGTCATTCCACTCCTCGTAGGGAATACTCTTGATGTGGGGCTTTCTTACTTCCATTCCAAGTCTCCTTTCCGCCAGGCATA
>Ga0256407_10004020_pt1 | contig 25156 bp, 25 predicted proteins | sample RumenRJG_04DNA_FD_193489 | JGI IMG/M metagenome (GOLD analysis project Ga0256407, IMG submission 193489) | Bovine rumen microbial communities from Lethbridge, Alberta, Canada - RJG_04 | ecosystem: Host-associated > Mammals > Digestive system > Stomach > Rumen | place: Canada: Alberta... | reverse complement strand
CTCGATGGCTGTGATGAGATGACCGCCCGGCTTAAGAAGCGAGCAGGCCCTGCGAAGCATCTCTCCGAAGGGATCTTCGCAATGCAGATAGTAGATGGAGTATTCCAGAACTCCGATCAAAGTTACGTAATCAAATTTTTCTGTGATATTTATGTCTTCAAAATTGCCGACTATGATCTCGAGATTGTCATAGTTGTTATGATAAGCATTTATTTCAGAACGTCTCTTTGAGAGGTCGATGGCGGCTACACGGGATGTCTTCTCGCAAAAAAGTCCCGTGAGGGCTCCGCAACCGGCTCCGATCTCAAGCAGGCTTCCGTTCTTATCAAAGGGATACCAGGATAGGAGATTCTTTCTGATATCCGAGAGATGATAGAGAAGGGGCCATTCGGTGCTTTCGGTAAGAAGCTCCTCTATGTCCTGTCCGGATTTAACGATCTCCAGCAGACGTTCCTCTATATCACCGTCGGAATATGTGTCGGTGCCGGAATAGTTTTCCAGATTCAGTTTTACTTTGCCGATAGAGATGTTTTCCATGATATGTTATTCCACCGTTATCTCTGAATTCATGTCATAGAAGCCGACGGTATTCTTCTCCGAGATCACGGTGAGACTCACTATATCGTAGAGTCGGTGGAATACCTTGAAATCATCGCCTTCGAAACGTGTGCATCCGAAGGAAAGGAGATACTGGGCTCCCTGCAGATCCATATTCTGCTTAAAGACAATGGTCTTCTCTTCGCCTTCCTGCATGGTACCCAGGTCGATATCTTCATACATCGTATTGGTGCCGCAAACGTCGGTACCGCGAAGAGACCTTATGGTGAAAGCCACAATGGGCTCCGTTACTTTTCTGTGAGCTTTTATCTTGACCTTTAATGAAAAAGGTTCCTTTTTTTCGAGGGTGGTCGTATATTTGCCGGTATTGTCCAATACGGCAAAGTCTACGATCTCTACTTCCTTGTCGCCGTATTCATCGAACTTGGGATTGATGACATAATTGCTCATCCACTTTCCCGCAGGATCGATGGAAGGATCGGAGATCTTCTGTGAATCTTCAACGCCTTCGCCGAACTGTCCCACAAGTACTCTCTTGTAGAGGTCTATGATCTTGGCGGGAGTACTCTCATCCACCTTCTGACCCTTGTCGAGAAGAATTGCTCTGTCGCAGTATTTGCGGATAGAGCTTAAGTCGTGGCTGACTATGAGGATGGTCTTGCCGCGCTTTTTGAATTCGTCGAATTTGTGGAAGCATTTATTCTGGAAAAATACATCGCCCACAGCAAGAGCCTCATCCACGATGAGGATCTCGGGATCGATATTGATGGCAATGGCAAATGCCAGACGAACGAACATACCTGAAGAGTAGGTCTTTACCGGCTGGTTGACGAAGTCGCCTATATCAGCGAAGGCAAGGATCTCGTCCATCTTCGCATCTATCTCTTCTCTGGAAAAGCCGATCATCATACCGTTTAAGTAGATGTTCTGCATACCGGTATATTCCATATTGAAGCCTGCACCCAGCTCAAGCAGAGCGGATATGCGGCCGTTGATCTCAACATTTCCCTCTGTGGGATTGAGTACGCCGGTGATGATCTTGAGTATGGTAGACTTGCCGGCACCGTTTACGCCGATGATGCCTACCGCTTCACCTTTATGTACATCGAAGCTTAAGTGATTAAGAGCATAGTGCTCTCTGTAGAGCTTCTTTTTACCGGAAAGTCCGAATGCATCAAGGACTCTGTCCCTGTTCCTGGAATAGAGACGGTATACCTTGGACACGTCCTTTACGCGGATAGCGTATTCTTCGTTTTTTTCGATCTCTTTTGTTTTTGAATTATTGTTATCGCTCATTTATCCGAATAAGTAATTACAGTACATCCGCAAAGTGAGTTTTTAACTTGCGGAAAACAGTTGTTCCGATTAAAAAGCATACCAGTGTCACACACCAGAAGTAGGCGGTCATTCCGGGACGCTCGAAGAACCATACATCATATATCATTGAATCTCTGAATCCCTGGATCACGTAGAACATGGGATTGAGTCTGAGGATCTTAACAATGATGCTGCCCGGATCGAATGCATTGATATCCCACATGATGGGAGTAGCCCACATGAGTACCTGCATGGAGATATTTATTATCTGTGACAGATCCCTGAAGAATATGACTATGGCGCTGGTTGCATATACGAGACCGGTTACGAAACAGATCATGCAGAATGAATAATAGAAGATCTGTAATGCGTAGATGTGAGGGAAAAATCCGAGAGCCGTATACATCACCAGCATGAATAACAAAAAGAAGATGTGAACGAACAGACCCGAAACGATCTTAACTACGGGAAGGATACTTATATTGAAGACAACTTTCTTAACAAGGAAATTGTATTCGAGGAATGCGCTTGTACCGGTTCCCAGAGCTTCCTGGAAGTAGAACCAGGGAACAAGTCCGGCGATGAGCCAGAGCACGAAAGGGATGGGAATGCCGTCACGAAGGCCCGAGGCACCGGCGTGCAGAGCTTTCTCAAATACAAACCAGTACAGGACTATTGTTACGACGGGCTGTACAAAAGCCCAGAAAATTCCGAGATATGAGCCTGCGAAACGGTTTTTGAAATCGTTCTTTGCAAGGCTTGCAATTAATTTTTTATCCCGCCATACACAGACGGGAACCGATAAAAAAGAATCTTTCATAACTTAATGATTATAACATTCGCGCTCAGGCTTTAGCAACGTCTGCAAGGATTTTGTCGATCTGCGGACGGACAGTATCATAGCCCGTAAAAAGTACTGCGGTCATGCCCAGTTTTCTGGCTGCTTCTATATTAACGGGTCTGTCGTCCGTAAAGAGACATTCCTCGGGACGCAGATCGTAACGATCGAAAAGTAACTTATATATCGCAGGATCCGGCTTGGAGACTTTCTCGAATCCCGATACCACCATGCCGTCCACTACGTCGACGAAAGTGAAACGTGTACGTGCATGGAGAGAAAAAATGTCTCTGGGATAGTTGGACAGAAGATAGACCTTATATCCTGCGGCTTTCAGATCAAGTATCCACTGTCTGCTGTAAGGATATGAAGCGATTATGTCCACGATCCCGTCGAAGAAGATATTGATCTCCTTTTGATATTCAGGAACCTGCGCTTTCATTTCGTTAATGACATCTTCTGTCTCACGGACACCCAGATCCAGTTCGTCCCAGAGATTTGTCAATACCACTTTTTCTCCGATGGTTTTAATGACTTCCTCATTAAAATGAAGATCGTCACGCATGTAGGCTTCCCAGCGGAAGTCCGCAAGTACCATCCCTATATCGAATACAATGTTTTTTATCATATTTTTATTTCCATATGGTTTGCTTTTGCGTAAGCATAATACACACAAAACAGGTGGAATGTCAAAAACGGAGGGCGGGGATTGTGTTTTTTTACAAGGGAGAACGTTTTTGTAATGCATAATTTTGTAAACAATAGACAAACAAATTGCGTTGTATTTTGATATTCTGCGTGATAAGATTTTTAATTATCAAAGATCCGTTAAGGAAACAATGGAGTTTCAGGAGATTCCGGTGTGATGATACCCGGATGGTTCTGAAATTTATTTTTTTCAGAGGATCGGAGATATCAGGTAACTGGCATATGGGCGAGGAGGAAGTTCATAAGCCCGGGTTAACAAAGGAGGAATAATTATGAGAAAGAAAATGCTTGGTATGTTTCTTGCCGGCGTTCTCGCAATGACTGCTCTTACAGCATGCGGTGAGACTGCTAACGGAAACAACGGTGCAGCAACAACAGGTGATCAGAATCAGGATCAGCCTGCAGACGGACAGACTTCTGCAGAGCCCGCAGGAGACGGTGCTCTTACCGGAACTCTTAATCTTGGTGTTATCGGACCTATGACAGGTGCTGCTGCTCTTTACGGAAACGCTGTTAAGAACGGTGCAGAGATCGCTGTTGAGGAGATCAATGCTATCGATCCCGCTTTCCAGATCAGCCTTGACGTTCAGGATGACGTTCATGATCCCGAGATCTCAGTTAACGCTTATCAGACACTTAAGGACAACAAGGTTCAGGCTATCGTTGGAACAGTTACAACATCTCCCTGTCTTGCAGTAAGTGCTGAAGCTAATTCAGATCGTGTATTCATGCTTACACCTTCTGCTTCTTCACCTTCGGTTACAGAGGGAAAGGATAACATCTTCCAGCTTTGCTTCTCAGATCCTAACCAGGGTTCTGCATCAGCTCAGTATATCTCTGATAACAAGCTTGCAACAAAGGTTGCTGTAATCTACAACAACGGTGATGCATATTCAACAGGTATCTATCAGACATTCAAGTCAAAGGCTTCCGAGCTCGGGCTTGAGGTTGTTTCAGAGACAACATTCACTGATGATACTGCTACAGATTTCACAGTTCAGCTTAAGGCCGCACAGGATGCAGGAGCAGATCTCCTCTTCCTTCCCATCTACTATCAGCCCGCTTCTCTGATCCTTAAGCAGGCATCAGACATGGGATTTTCACCTAAGATGTTCGGTGTTGACGGTATGGACGGTATCCTTACAATGGAAGGCTTCGATACAAAGCTTGCAGAAGGTGTTATCCTTCTTACACCTTTCTCAGCTGATGCTGAAGATGAGGCAACAGCTAACTTCGTTAAGAAGTTCAATGATAAGGTTGGCGAGACTCCTTCACAGTTCGCTGCTGACGGTTATGACTGCCCTTACGCTATCTACAGAGCACTTGAGTTCTACGCAGCTAAGAACGGCGGACTTGATGTAACAGATATGTCTTATGCAGATCTTTGCGAGATCCTTATCAGTGTATTCACAGATCCTACATTCTCAGTTGACGGTATCACAGGTCAGGGAATGGTATGGGATGCTAACGGTGAAGTCAACAAGGCACCTAAGGCAGTCGTCATTGAAAATGGTGTATATGTAGGTATGTAATAACCGACCGCTGTTTTCGACTTACAATAATCTTTAACTACCAACGGGGGTCATCTTGATGGATGGCCCCTGTTTTTTTGACAGAACAGAGATGTCTGTGTAAAATTGAAAAATGTTTTAAAAACAATGTTTTTAAGTAATAAATCATAAGAAACGGGAGAAATGCTATGCTGACATATCTTATAAACGGTATCAGCCTCGGCAGTGTATATGCGATCATAGCCCTTGGTTATACTATGGTTTACGGTATTGCCAAGATGCTCAATTTCGCACACGGAGATATCATCATGGTGGGAGGATATGCTTCATTTTGCGCGATGTCATATCTCGGATGGCCCCCTGCAGTGGCAGTGCTTTTTTCGATCGGAGTCTGCACCGTGCTCGGTATAGTTATTGAAAGACTTGCATATAAACCCCTGCGCAGTGCTACAAGCCTTGCTGTTCTTATTACTGCCATAGGTGTTTCATACTTCCTTCAGAATGTGGCACTCCTTGTCTGGACGTCCAATCCGAAGGTTTACCCCAATATTTTCGAAAAGATCCCGCCGATCACTGTCGGAGAAGCTCAGATCTCCGGAGTGACGATGGTTACCATACTTGCAAATATCGTTATCATGATCGCTCTTACTCTTTTCACAGGAAAGACCAGAATGGGTAAGGCTATGCGTGCGGTCTCCGAGGATAAGGGAGCTGCAACCCTCATGGGTATCAATGTTAACTTCACAATATCAATGACCTTTGCCATAGGTTCGGGACTTGCTGCCATAGCCGGAGTGCTCCTTTGCACGGCTTACCCCAACCTCGTGCCCACTACCGGCGCAATGCCCGGTATCAAGGCTTTCGTTGCAGCGGTATTCGGTGGCATAGGTTCTATTCCGGGAGCTATGATCGGAGGCATTCTTTTGGGTGTCATCGAGATAGTTGCCAGAGCTCTGGTACCTGATGTTCCTTCGGATATATTTGTTTTCGCAGTATTGATAATAGTGCTGCTCGTTAAGCCCAGCGGACTCCTTGGCAAGACTGTCAGGGAAAAAGTCTGAGAGAACCGGAGGTACGATTATGAAAAGATCAAAAAAGAAATTTGTAAATTACATAATAGTACTGGTTTTCTTTGTAGTATTCCAGATACTGCTTTCAACCGGACACTTATCCAGTCTTATCACGGGGCAGCTGATCCCAATCGTGGCCTACATGATAATGGCTGTATCCTTGAACCTCGTAGTAGGTATTTCGGGTGAGCTGAGTCTCGGACATGCGGGATTCATGTCGGTAGGAGCTTTTACAGGCGTTATCGTCGAAGCGGCTCTCCTCTCGAAGATGGATCCTTCGGCTCTGAACGGAAATATGGGAATGCAGATGATGATACTTGCCGTAGCCATAGTGATCGGTGCTGCGGTAGCTGCTGTTGCCGGATTTCTCATCGGTATCCCGGTACTCCGTCTGAACGGCGATTACCTTGCCATCGTTACACTGGCATTTGGCGAGATCATCAAGAATCTGCTCTACTGTCTCTATGTCTATATAGATGACAGGGGACTTCATTTTTCGCTGGATCCCAACAGCTTAAACGGCACAACGGTTCTTAACGGACCTATGGGTGCGCTTGGAATAAAGAAGATATCCACTTTTGCGGCAGGCTGTGTGCTTCTGCTGATCGTTTTATTCATTATCCAGAACCTGATCAACTCCAAGTCCGGACGTGCCATCATGGCCATCCGTGACAACAGGATCGCAGCGGAGGCTTCAGGACTTCATGTTACAAAGTACAAGCTTATGGCTTTTGTAACATCCGCAGCCATGGCAGGTGCGGCAGGTGCGCTGTATGCTCTGAATTATTCGACCATCGTGCCTAAGAAATTCGATTTCAATACATCCATTCTCGTACTCGTATTCGTAGTGCTTGGCGGTATCGGAAATATGACAGGATCACTTATCGCAGCGGCATTGCTTACTGTTCTTCCGGAGATGCTCAGAGAGTTTTCCACTTACAGAATGCTCATTTATGCGATAGTGCTTATCACAGTAATGCTTCTTACGAATAATGCAAAATTCAAGGCTTTCCTTAACGGCCCGTTTCATAAGGAAAAGAAGGAGGGCAAAGAATAATGAGCGATATCAAAGTTGTTGAAAAACCCGGACCTTTTACCGAAGAAGAAAAGAAGTTGGTAAATGTCCCCAGTGATACATTTGTGACTGAAAGAGATAAGGATAAGCCCCTCGTTCTTGAAACAAGACATCTGGGTATCGATTTCGGCGGACTTACTGCTGTAGATGAATTCAATATCGGTATCGGTGCGACTGAGATCACCGGACTTATCGGACCTAACGGAGCAGGTAAGACTACGGTATTCAATCTTCTTACCAAGGTTTATGAGCCTACCCGCGGAAGCATCTTATTAAACGGTGTTGATACTCACGGCATGAATCCCGCATCTGTCAATCAGGCGGGTATAGCAAGAACATTCCAGAATATCAGACTTTTCGACAAGCTTACGGTTGAAGAAAATGTAAAGATAGGGCTTCACAATCGTACGGATTACGGAATGTTCACAGGAATATTCAGGCTTCCGAAGTATTGGAAGGAAGAGAAGAAGTCTCATGAAATAGCCCTGGAGCTGCTTGATATCTTCGGGATGGCAGATCAGGCTGACGTAAGAGCTGACAGTCTTCCCTATGGTGCACAGCGCAGACTTGAGATCGTTCGTGCACTTGCAACGGATCCGAAGATACTCCTTCTTGATGAGCCGGCAGCCGGAATGAATCCTTCCGAGACGGAAGAACTTATGAAGAATATTGCGAAGATACGTGATACCTTCGGAATCGCAGTAATGCTTATCGAGCATGATATGAAGCTTGTCATGGGTATCTGCGAAGTGATAGCGGTACTTAACTTCGGTAAGATCATCGCAAAGGGCACTCCTTCCGAGATCAGGAGCAATCCTCAGGTTATCGAAGCATACCTCGGAAGCAAGAAGGACGAGTAAACCTGCTGAAAGGATATTGATATGGCAAATTCGGAAAATGGAAAAACCATGCTTAAGGTGGAAGACCTTAATGTATATTATGGAAGCATACATGCGATAAAGGGGATCTCGTTTGAAGTTAATCAGGGTGAGATCGTTACACTGATCGGTGCCAACGGTGCCGGCAAGTCCACAACACTTAATACCGTGGGCGGATTGCTTAAGGCTTCTTCGGGAACAATAGAATTCGAAGGGAAGAGCATAGCCGGAACACCCGCTCATAAGGTTGTGAGTGAGGGAATGGCACTCTGCCCCGAAGGTCGAAGAATATTCCAGAGACTGACCGTTAAAGAGAATCTTGAAATGGGAGCCTATACAAGGAATAAAGCTGAAGCTGACGAGACTATCGAGAAAGTATATGAGCAGTTCCCGAGACTTAAGGAGAGGTTCCGTCAGATCGCGGGTACTTTATCCGGCGGTGAGCAGCAGATGCTTGCCATGGGAAGAGCTCTCATGAGTAAGCCGAAGCTTATCATGCTTGATGAGCCCTCTATGGGACTGGCACCCATCCTTGTTCAGCAGATATTTGATATCATCGAATCTCTGAATAAAGACGGAACTACGATACTCTTAGTAGAGCAGAATGCGCAGATGGCCCTTTCCATTGCAGACAGAGCTTATGTTCTGGAGACCGGCAGGATAGTCAATTCCGGTACCGGCGACAGCCTGCTTCACGATGATTCCGTTCGCAGAGCATATCTGGGCGGCTGATGATGTGAGATCCGTGCCGAGAAGCAATTTCTTCAAACACACTTATAAAGGCCATGTTAAGTTAAAGAGTAGCTTAACATGGCCTTTTCTAAACGGTATAAATATTATTTTGATTACTTAGCGGCTAAAGCTTCTTCAAGTATCTTTATTCTGGCTTCTGCTGCTTCAGCTCTTAATCTCTGTTCATCGGTGTGTTTCCGCTCTTGCTCGAATAATTTTTTCCACCTCGTTTCTGTGCGCGCTGAGGAATTATGTTCTTTCAGTAGGTATACTTATATTATTGGCAGCTAATATATCTTCAAGCTCCTTTATTCGAGCTGCATCTTTTAGCCTTTGTTTCTCGGAATTCTTTCGCTCTTGCTCAACCCCCTGCTGAACACCAATTTGAATTCCTTGTTGTTTTCCCTGTTGAACCCCTGCGTTGTATTCGTCGCGGGCAGTTAGCTCTAATTGTCTTTCGTGGGTAAAATCCAGATTCATAATTTTTTCCACCTCGTTTCTGTGCGCTCTGAGGAATTCTGCCAGTATATCTTCGGCTATACACTCATCGATCGCTCGGCGGATAGCTTCTTCCAACACCATATCCGGCTCATACTTCCTAACGAGCTCGATCAGATAAGAATAACCGGCCAGCGCAGATGAACGTTGCATTATGTTCACATTGTTCCCCGGATTTATGTTGATCACACGGCAGGTAAGCTCCAATTCCGGATGATCGGTCTGTTTTGTAAATGAATCGGAAAGCCTTTGGATTTCCTGCTCAGGCCGCTTCTGCTTTCCGTTATAGAATACCACAAAATGAGGGGTGGGGACAGGAATTGTGCTCCTTCCGTAGATGTTCTTTTCTTCCTTGCGGATCCACCTTCTTACATCTTCTGTATAGTACAGAAGGTTTCGTAAGGGCATATTGGGGCTGTAAGTAGACTGGTGTTCGTAGTAATTAGCGCTCATATCCAATATGAATGAGGCGTCATTACGTATAGACAGAGATACACCGTGTTCCAAGGTGATTATCTCGATTGCTTCCGGATCTTTGTGATCGGAATTGTTGATCGCATTGTAGGTCTCCAATGCATATTTCTTCTCCTGCATTAGCATGGAGAAAAGGTCGCTCTTATACTCTCTGTTACCTTCGGTTTTCTGTTTCTTCATGGTACTCCTTTCCACGTAAAAATGAGCCTTAATAAGTTATTAGGTGTTAGGAAAAAAGAGGAGTTGAAAGACTTCCTCCATGTCGCGAATGCGATGTAGAATCCTATGTGCGCCAACTTTAGCATATTTTGAAAAGAAGGTCAAGCAAGGCATTTTTGTAATACTTGAATTAGAAAACGATATCTGTTAGAATAAAGACGTAACTATCGTTTGCTGCATTAATATTTCAGAAAGGAATGGTGAACATGAGCGTAAATGGAATTACGAATAATGTAGCAGGCAGCTATGTTTATACCAACAATGAACAGGTTGCCACAACGAGTTCAGCTGCTGAAGTTTCATCGACTGAAAGCGTATCCAAGGTGAGCACAGCTGCAAGCAGCGGCGTTATCTATGAGCATGATACGGATACGGAAGCGGCTACTCAGGCAAATGCGAACAAGAAGGTTTACAAGCAGGATCCTCAGCTTATTTCCAAGCTTAAAGCAGATGCGGAAGCGCGTACGGCACAGCTTGAGAATATCGTTAATCAGCTGATCTCCGGACAGGGTAAGTCATTCTCTATCGCAACAGGAACCAATCTTAAGGATTTCTTTGAGAATCTGACGGTTGATCCCGCAACAAAGGCACAGGCGCAAAAGGATATCGCCGAAGATGGTTACTATGGCGTAAAGCAGACATCCGAGAGGATATTTGATTTCGCCAAGGCGCTTTCCGGTGGAGATCCCGACAAGATGGAAGACATGCGCAAGGCATTCGAGAAGGGCTTCAAGAAAGCTACGGATGCATGGGGCAGCGAGCTTCCCGACATCAGTAAGAAGACTTATGATGCGGTTCAGAGTCTTTTCGACAAGTACAAGAATGAGCAGGAAGAAGCTGCTAAGACAGCTGCTGCTTCAGCTGCAGTCGATCCTCTGGCACAGTAACGGGCATCATAAGGGTTTGCTAATTTAAAATGACAAAATAAACTCCTTCGACGAGCATTCGTCGGAGGAGTTTTTCTGTGTTAGAATAAAACGAAGACTGCAGGCGAACTTGTTCTCTGTCGGCAGGGGTATACATGTGAAGCAGCTAGTGCGAAACACAATATCGGAGGAAGAATGGCAACCTGGGGATCCAGAGGATTACGCGGTTCGGTCCTTGAGGACATGATAAACCGTACAAATGAAAAATACAGGGAAGGGGCACTGGCACTGGTTCAGAAGATCCCTACACCCATAACTCCGATCAAGATGGATAAGGGTACCAGTCAGATAACCCTTGCCTATTTTGACCAGAAGAGTACCGTGGATTATATCGGTGTTGCACAGGGAGTTCCTATCTGTTTTGATGCGAAGGAGTGCGCCACGGATACGTTCTCGCTACAGAATATCCATGATCATCAGGTGAAGTTCATGGAGGATTTTGAGAGGCAGGAGGGCGTCGCATTTTTTCTTATAAGCTATACGAAAAAGGATATATATTATTATCTGAGACTTTCTGATCTCATGCCTTTCTGGAAAAGAGCTCACGATGGGGGCCGAAAGAGCTTCCGCTACGATGAACTGGATCCGGAGTGGATAATTCCGAAAAAAAGAGACCTGTTCATACCATACCTGGATATGGTGAATCAGGATCTTGCACAAAGACAGTAAAGATGATCGGAAGACTATCGGAAAAGCTTGCAATTAAAGGAAAATAGCGGATTCCGAATGGCCGAAACTGTGCTATAATTATTTACTATATTCGCAAATAAGACTTACATCAAAGTGACAGAGGGGAGTCTTTATGGCCGACGAAAAAGAGAAGACATTGGAAAAAAAGCCGATGTCTCGCAGCCGTATCGAACGCAGGATGCTAAGCCGCGAGGAGATCGAGAAGTGGAATGCGGAAACGGCAGCAGTTATAGCTGTTTATAAGCATTACTGGGAGACTGAAGAAAAGCTCACAGTAACCGAACCCGGTGATGATTATTTGATCTTTGTGGGAAGATATAACGAGCTTACGGCAAAGGTATGGAACATTTTGGATCGTGACAGTATCCATTCCGCGTTTATCTTAAGGTTTACCGAGACAGAGAAATATGATCTCAGCGAGAAAGAAGGTCTGCTGTTACGCTTCATATTCAGAGGAGAAGTGAGGATCTTCAACAAGAAGGGGCTTGTAACGGTCATAGAGGGAGACGATATCACGGTATATCAGAAGAATGATGATATCATCGTGAAGATCGAAGATCAAAGAGTAAAAAATATTTTTAATAAATAAAATTAGGAAAGAGGAATTAAAATGGCACAGTCAAGAACACACACCTGCGATGAGCTCAGAATAACGGATGCAGGAAAAACAGTCACTCTTGCGGGCTGGTATGAGAACTTAAGAAAGGTCAGCAAGAATCTGGCGTTTCTGATCCTTAGAGATTTTTACGGTGTGACACAGATAGTATTTGAAGATGAGGAGATGCTTGCAAGGCTCGACGGCATCAATAAAGAGTCTACCCTTCAGATAACAGGTGTTGTCAGAGAACGTTCCAATAAGACTGACAAGCTTGCAACAGGCGATATCGAGGTCGTTCCCACAGATGTGAAGATCCTCGGAAAGTGCATTTATAACGAACTTCCCTTCGAGATCAGACAGTCTAAATCCGCCGATGAGAATTTCAGACTTAAGTACAGATATCTTGATCTGAGAAACCCCGAAGTTAAGGATAAGATCCTGCTTCGAAGCAAGGTTGTTACGGAACTCAGACAGAGAATGAATGATGAGAATTTCGTAGAGATCACAACACCCATACTTACATGTTCATCACCTGAGGGTGCAAGAGATTATCTTGTACCTTCAAGAAAGTTCCCGGGACATTTCTATGCACTGCCTCAGGCACCCCAGCAGTTCAAGCAGATCCTTATGGCATCGGGATTCGATCGTTACTTCCAGATAGCTCCCTGCTTCAGAGATGAGGATGCGAGAGCCGACAGAAGCCCGGGAGAATTCTACCAGCTTGATATGGAGATGGCTTTTGCAGGTCAGGAAGATGTATTCGAGATAGTTGAGAAAGTTCTTCCTCCTGTTTTTGAAAAATACGGTACCTACAGCCGTGCATCCAAGGCTCCTTTCAAGAGGATCCCTTATCTTGAGAGTCTTGAAAAATACGGAACCGATAAGCCGGATCTTCGTATAGATCTCCTTGTTCAGGATGCAACGGATATCCTTGGCAAGACAGAGTTCGGACCTTTTAAGGATGCTGTGATAAAGGCTGTTGTAACGGACGGCTATAAGGCTACACGTAAAGAAATCGATAAGATGTGCGCCGATGTCGAGGTTGAGACAGGTAATAAGTCCTTCTGGTTCAGACTTGACGAGAACGGCGAATTTGTCGGAGGAATTTCAAAGTTCCTTGCTGACATAAAGGATGAAGTTATAAGCGGCCTCGGACTTAAGCCCGGCGATTTCGTAGGCGTTGCCGCAGGCAAGAAGGGAGCTGCCCAGAAGACTGCAGGCGTGCTCCGCAGAATGCTCGGTCAGGCTTCCGAGGGACATTTTGATAAAGAATGTTATGAGTTCTGCTGGATCGTTGACTTCCCCATGTATGAGATCGGCGAAGAGTCAGGAGAGCTTGAGTTCTGTCATAATCCGTTCTCAATGCCGCAGGGAGGTGCTGAAGCACTTGATGCGGAAGATCCTCTTACTGTTCTCGCATATCAGTATGACCTTGTTTGCAACGGTGTAGAGCTTTCATCCGGTGCGGTTAGAAACCATGATCCGGAGATCATGATAAAGGCATTTAAGCTTGTAGGACTTGGAGAAGATGATGTTAAGGCCAAGTTCCCTGCTATGTATAACGCATTCTGCTACGGTGCACCGCCTCACGCAGGCATTGCACCCGGTGTGGACAGAATGGTAATGCTTCTTACAGGTGAAGAGTCCATCAGGGAGATCATTCCTTTCCCGATGAACAAGCAGGCACAGGATATCATGATGGGTGCACCTGCAACCGTAGAACAGAAGCAGCTTGATGAGATACATATAGCTATCAAGGCAGAGGATTGATGATACGAGCCGCGAAACGAGGCTGCTTTATAGCAGGTTGAGATCATTCGCGGAATGGATAGTGAGTTCAGGATAAGGAAGGAGGAGGTAATGATGGAAGATATCGCGGTACTTCAGAAACTTATTGATGAGTCGTCAAATATAGTTTTTTTCGGCGGGGCCGGAGTATCCACCGAGAGCGGGATACCTGACTTCAGAAGTGTAGACGGTCTGTATCATCAGAAATTCAAATATCCTCCCGAGACCATGCTGTCTCACAGTTTCTACGTATCACACAAGGAAGAATTCTATGAATTCTACAGAGAAAAGCTTCTGCTCAAAGTAGTCGGTACGGCTGAAGAACCTAAGGCAGAGCCTAATGCCGCGCATAAATTCCTTGCGGAACTTGAGAAGGCGGGAAAGTTAAGCGCGGTAGTCACACAGAATATAGACGGACTTCATCAGGCTGCAGGAAGTAAGAACGTATATGAGCTTCACGGATCGGTTCTTCGTAACTACTGTCAGAACTGCGGAAAACTTTACAGTGCAGAGGATATATTCAACAGTAACTCTGTGCCGAAGTGCAGCTGCGGCGGAGATATCAAGCCTGATGTGGTTCTTTATGAAGAAGGCCTGGATAACGATATAATGAGTGGCGCGGTGAGAGCTATCAGCAATGCGGATATGCTCATCATCGGAGGCACATCCCTTGTGGTTTATCCGGCAGCAGGTCTTGTTGATTATTACAGAGGTAATAAGCTTGTTCTTATAAATCGTGATGAGACAGCGCGTGACAGTATCGCGGATTATGCTTTTCACGGAAAGATAGGAGAGATTTTCTCCCGGCTTCATGTTTGAGTAATGGCAGGAAGTAAGTAAAGAGTGCTTTGGGATGGAGGATACTATGGAAAATCAGGCAAACAGAGCAGATCAGGGGAAGATAATAGAGATCGCATCTGCAAACCTTCGTAATCTGATATCGCGGTTGGGACTGACACCTGAAAAACTTGCGGAGAGGGTTCATGTCGACAGCTCAGAGGTGATAGATTACTGCGAAGGAAAGACTATGCCTTCGGCATCATTCCTTCTTGCGCTTAAGGATAAATTCGAGATTTCCATAGACGATTTTATTTCAAGAACCGATACTCCCGAGGAGATATACCTTGAGATCTTAAAGAACCATGACTCTATCACGGCAGGCTCAGAGAACTACAGAGCTCTGTATGAGAGCGAAGATCCGGAAGAGATCCGAAGACTCTGCGGAACTTATTTTGTATATTACCTGGATACTGAGAATTACAAGGGTAAAGATATCAACCCTGCCGATGTTGCACTGAACTACGGAATACTGACTATCAGGGAAGCTGTTACCGTTACCGGCAAGCTTGATTTTGACTGTATCGCCTTCCTTGGACGCAAGGACAGGAAGATGGTCAGAGAGTTAAAAGAAAAATTCGACTCAAAGCCTTATGCACGTGATCTCATCGCTTATCTGATGGAAGAAGATTACGGCAAGTATATCTATTACGGAAGAGTATCCGCTTCCAAAGATCATTATTATATTTCAATGGCACATGAGAGAGAGGACAGACTCTCTATCATTCTTCATCGTCCGAATACCAGAAAGCCCGAATATATTGGCGGAATAGGAACCGTCAATTCCGTTTCAAGAGGCAGACAGCACATGCCTACCGTTCAGTTCATGGGACTTTCCAGATATTCGCTCAACCTTTCAGAGGAAGATATCCATCATGCCATGCTCCTTAATTATCCCAACTATCATGCGGGCCCGGAAGCCGATGAGATGATAAGGACATTCAAGAACCTGTATATGAATGATGAAAATACGGGATTCATGTTCACCGATACACAGAGAGAACTTCTCATCCAGTCCAACCTGGAACGTATCATTAAGGAGAGTCTCACGAGGAACCTGATGCGTTATGCCAAGGTTTCCGAGGTCGATGATGATGACTGGTATCATATCATCAAGTATTATGGTATAGAGAAGCACAGCAAGGGTAAGAAGTAAACCGGCGGGAGTGATTGATATGCATGAGAAGATTCGTACGATCAATAAATTTCTCGCTGCAATAACTGATTATCAGACTGAATGCAGTTTTGAGAAAGTATTAAGAGAGGTCAAGGAGCATCATAAGTTCCTTGATGTTGATATGATCATCCGTGCCTATAACTATGCGGAAGAAATGCACAGAGGCATATTCCGCAAGAGCGGTGAGCCCTATATCGTTCATCCCTTAAGAGTGGCATATACGGTGGCTCTGTCCGGCGCGGATGCGGAGACCGTTACCGCAGCCCTTCTTCATGATGTTGTGGAAGATTGCAGAGAAAAGGGTGCGTCCATAGAAAAACTTGAAGAAGACTACGGTATGATAGTAGCCAATATCGTAGATGCGGTCACCAAGCTCAGTACGGATACCGAGATCCCCAAAGCAGAACTTGATATCATGTCGGAGATCAAGATGCAGAGCACTATGAATCCCAGAGCTCTGTTGGTTAAGGCTGCCGACAGGATTGATAATCTTAAGACCATTGAGTCCATGCCGGAGGAGAAGCAGCTCAAGAAGGCACAGCGTACCAGAGAGATAATACTCCCCATGATACGTGACGTAGGCGCTTATATGCTTGCGGATATTCTTGAGGAGCTTTGTTTCAAGACCGTTCATAAGGATATCTACGGTCAGATAGAAGAGAAATACCAGAATCTTTTATCTACCAGCAGTTACAGCACATCCAAGACACTCGACCTGATGAAGAGATGCTTCAATAAGGACGAGACATCCATTCAGGAGAAATATAAGACTGACGGACTCTGCGGAAGGATAGTTAATTTTTCCGTAGATGAGAGATATCTGATATCCGTATTCCGTTATCTCAAGACTATCAGTGATAATGTAAATTCAACATTGGAAAGCGGTGTCATGAACCGCAAGAATGTTGCTTTATACGATCTCATGCTCATACTGGATGATTCCGTTGCTGTTAAGGATTCGCCTGTTACTTCAACGAGCCTGTTTTTCACATATCTTCAGAATGCGCTTCTTGCCAACGGGATATATGTAGTTAAGATCAAGAAGACCACCAACGGAAAAACCTCTTACTACAAGATACAGGACAGCTCGGGTAATTTCTACAGACTGTTTGTCAGAACCGAATCGGAGTATTACGAATACTGCTTCGGCAAGATCATGATAGATGACGACTCCGTGCTGAATTACGATGTCAACGAAGTGGAGCCGAGAGATACATATGCTCCCAGGATCACAGTGTTCAGAAAGAACGGTCAGCGCGACAGCATCGAAGCGGGAGCTTCTGTTCTCGATTTCGCATTCCAGATCCATACGGATATAGGTCTGCATTTCAGTTATGCGCTGGTAAACGGTTCCATGGCTCAGATGGGGCCTTATACACGTGTCAATGATAATGACACCATAGAGATCGTCTACAAGAAGGAAGTCCGTCCTTCCATAGAATGGTTCAGATACCTTACCACCAGTAAGGCTAAGGATAAATTAGTCAGATATTTCCAGATAAATCATCTGATCAAAGGCGAGGAGCAGTATTAATCCTCTGCCAAAGCCTCTTTGATGTTGGAGACCATGTGACTGTATTCTTCCATTACATCCGCGTGATTGAGCAGGATATATTCCGTATCGGAGTCTTTGCAGGCACGTTCCAGTGCCATGGCGTGTTCATAGAGTTCGAAAGCTCCGATGGTCTTGGATGAGCTTTTTACGGCATGAATATTAATCTGGTAATCGGACCAGTTTTTTTCAACAAAAAGTTTCTCGAGCTTTTCTAAGTGGTTCGCTTCCACATATTCTTCAAGTATCTCGCCGTAAAGCTCTTCGTCATCACCGCAGTATGCAAGTCCGGCTTCGGTATCCAAAAAAAAGACATTTTCTATAAGCCCCATATTCGTATCCCCCTCATTTTTTACCCTGCTATGTATTTCACATATTCCTCAACCGCATCTATATCAGTGTATCTGTAGAGCATCCTGGTGCCTACGGCATCTTCGATCTCATTGAACACGGGAGATCCGTGGTGGTAGATAAGATCTATCCCGCAATGCCCGATATCAAGATTTTTGATAATGGACTCGGCGATACTGTATTCTTTATCGGTAAGAGAATGTATAGAAGCGTGACCGCCCAGACAATAGTTACTTCTGAAATCAGTGTCGGATGAGCGCATCATGCTGCCGATGATCCTTTTGCCGATCACATATATCCTCAGATCTTTTCCGAGGTCTGATGCGACCTCCTGAAAAATCCATCTGCGTAAGGAGTAAATATCTTTCTGCTTCAGTTCTTCCAGATCGGAAGGACTCTTTAACATAAATACTTCGGTGCCGCCGTGGCCGGATATGCTCTTTGCTATCATGGGATAGTCAAGATCAGCGGGATCAACGGCAGTCTTCATGACCGGAATACCCAGATCTTCGGCAAATCGTATGGCCGCGAGCTTGTTATTACCGAGCTTAGTTACCTTAGAATTATTATATACTGCAACACCTTTATCTTCAAGAATACGGGAAAGACTTAAGTCTCTGGAACGGTTTATAACGACGGAAGGGAGAGAGGAACCCTGTGTGTTTAAGCGGTCAAAAGCTTCGGGGGTCTCCAGAAGCTCGATAGAAATATTCCTTGAACCGCATGATCTGAAAAACATGTCGATGTAACCGCGGTTTCGCTCTATATCCTCTTTCTGATAGACAAGCCACCAGTTCATGATCATTTCTCCACGGGGGTGTTCATGATATGCCGCATGATGGCATCGGCCGTATTGATGCCGGTGCAGTCATACAGATTCTTGAAATGCGCATTGGAATTGACTTCGCACAGGATGGGAGTATCATCTTCTCCGAAAAGGATATCCACACCTGCGAAATCCAGATCCAAAGCCTTGCATGCGGATACGGCCATATCTGCCATTTCGGGAGTGGGGGCAAAAGGTTTCATGCTCCCGCCGTTTGTGATATTGGCACGGAAGTCATTGTCATTGTATCTGTACATGGTGGCTACGACTTCGTTACCTGCCACCTGGATTCGTACATCCCGTCCTTTTGAAGAACGGATATATCGCTGGATTATATAGGCGCGGTCACCGATCTCCCGGATCCTTGCCTTTAATGATTCCTCATCGGGGGCAAGATAGACCTGCGCACCGAAGGACCCCAGACATTCCTTGATGATGCAGGGAAAACCGCAGGTTTTAACAGCGGCCTCAAGAAAATCATCCGAAATGATCCCGTCGGCGTGGAATTTTTTCGGTGAGATGAAGGTTTCCGGCTGCCTGATGCCTGCATGATGAAGACGCAGATATGTCAGTGATTTATCATCGCAGTCCGCGATGGCCTGTGCCCTGTTGAAGAGACGGTAGCCTTCCCGCTCAAGCTCGAAAGCAAGCTTGATATCCTTATCCCAAAAGAGGATAAAGTCCGGACGGTCATCTTTTCCGGAAAGAGGCCTGAGGCCATTATAGGAGTTTTCTCCAAGCATTCCCCAGGCTTTTCCGTTGGTCATCTTTATCAGATCGATGTCGTATCTTTTCGCAGCTTCATCGAACATATCGAAAAGCTCCGAAAACTTATCGCTTTTTACAAATTCGTTAACGATCAGTATTCCTGTCATATTATTCCGTGATCCTAAATAGAAAATCCCTGTCGTCGCGGTACCTGTGCGAGACAGTATATGCTAAGGCATGTTAGTCAGTTGTCGGTATGATCAGTACCCGGCGTGACCGATTTGATATTCTTTACTATGGTCCTGCGGGGCTGCATTATTACATGGCCGCATCCCAGGCACTTCAGTTTCAGGTCCTGGCCGCAGCGTGTCACTTCCCATTCGAATGAACCGCAGGGATGAGATTTTTTTAATCGGAGTATGTCGCCGACATTTATCTTTATCTGTTCCATGAGTGTAATTATGTCATTTTTGGGATGTGAAATTCAACCGCTGTTTTGCTTTTTCTACCGGTGTGAGATATGATATATCAGTGATTTGGTTTGAAAGATCAAGGGAGAGGAAATGAGTAAATACTATCCGCTTTATGTAGCCGCCATGTCCGTTCTGAATCATGCATATTTGATACCGTTTGTTATCCAGGCACTGTTCGCCGTGATCGGACTCTGGAAGATGTTTGTGAAGGCCGGTGAAAAAGGGTGGAAAGCTTTGATACCCGGACTGAATATTTATCTGTTATTTAAGATAGCGGGAGAAACAAGGCTTTTTGTAAAAGTGGTTATAGATATGGCGATAATACTCATAGCTTTTGTGGTGGGAACAGTATCAGCAAAAGTCATGGGGAACAGTGATACAGCGTCGGCCATTGATATGATAACGGGGATAGCAGCATTTGTATTTGCGCTGGTGGCAGTGGTGAGGCTCATCAAGGTTAACGCCTCTGTTGCGGCATCCTTCGGACTGGGAGTGATGTGGTTCATATTTATGGTGATACTTCCCGGCATCACTTATATCGTTGTCGGTTTTTCAAAGAAGATCAAGTACATCGGACCGGATGCAGGTCCTGAAGATTTTGAAAATGATGAACCCGAGGGATCGCGTTTTACCAATCCTTACACAAGTTATAAGGATTTTTGAACATTTATAGGATATAAAAGAATAAGAAAAAGATAAGTAAAAGGAGTTTTGAAATGAGTGATAATACAGTAAAGCCCGGTATATTGTCAGGTTTTATGGAGTTACTTCCGGATGAGCAGGCTGTTTTTGATGAGATGAAAAAGGTTCTGTCGGAAGTGTTCAGATCCTACGGATTTGTCGGACTTGATACGCCGGTACTTGAACGTACGGAGATACTTCTTGCCAAGGGCGGCGGAGAGACTGAGAAGCAGGTATATCGTTTTGACAGGGGCGACACCGATATCACCATGAGATACGATCTGACGGTTCCTCTTGCAAGATATGTTGCAATGCGTTATCCGGATCTGTCATTCCCGTTCAAACGTTACCAGATCGGAAAAGTATACCGTGGAGAGCGCAGCCAGAAGGGACGTTTTCGTGAGTTCTATCAGTGCGATATTGATATCATCGGAGACGGAAAGCTTGATATCATCAATGAGGCTGAGTGCCCCAGCGTAATGTGCAATGCGCTGCATGCTCTCGGCATCGATGATTTCCAGATCCGCATCAACAACAGAAAGATCTTAAACGGACTCTTTACCATATTCGGAGCATCCGATAAGAAGACAGAGATCTTAAGGACTATCGATAAGTATGAGAAGATCGGAAGGGACAACGTCATCGAGGGTCTCACGGATCTTGGCGTAGATAAGGATAAAGCGGGCGAGATGCTGGATTTCGTTACTTATGAAGGCTCCAACGACGAGATCATCGCAAAGCTTGAGTCTCTTGCAGGCAAAGATCCTTTATTTGATGAAGGCGTGGCTGATCTCAAGACTGTTATCGGCGCTATGGGAGCCTTCGGATGTGATGAGAAGAATTACCGCATAGATCTGAGTATCGCCAGAGGGCTGGATTACTATACAGGAACTGTATTTGAAACCTGCTTCCTCCCGGATCCTTCCATCGGAAGTATATGCAGCGGCGGAAGATATGATGATCTGGCAGGTTACTTCACAGACAGACAGCTTCCCGGAGTGGGAATGTCCATAGGTCTTACCAGACTCTTCTATATCCTCAGTGAAAAAGGATATTTAAATAAGCAAAATGCAGCGCCTGCGGATGTACTCGTGCTTCCCATGACAGATGATACTCTCGGTGCGGTAAGTGTATCTGCAAAATTAAGACAGGCAGGTGTCCGTGTGCAGGTTTATGCCGAACAGAAGAAATTCAAGAAGAAGATGGAATATGCCAACAAGCTGGGTATACCGTTCGTAGTCCTTCTCGGAGAAGATGAGATAAAAGAGGGCAAGGTTTCTCTTAAGAATATGGAAAGCGGCGAACAGGCCATGTATACGGTCGAAGAAGCAGCTGAGCTGGTTAAGTCTACTGTCAGCAGCAAGAGCAGGACAAAGTGTGTTACTGTTAAGTGATCGGCCGGGTCGGGTTCGAAATGTCATATACAGGCGGAAAAAAATACGAAATAGACATGAACACCGGAGCGTTGTTTCCAAAGCTTCTTCTTTTCTCTGTGCCACTCATGCTTTCGGGAGTATTCCAGCTGCTGTTCAATGCGGCTGACATGATAGTCATAGGTAAGTATGCTTCCACCGATGCGCTTGCAGCCATCGGTGGAACTTCATCTCTGATCAATTTCTTTGTAAATGTCGCCATCGGTATTTCCATAGGAAGTAATGTAATAGTAGCGCATTATTTCGGTGCCTCCAGAAAAAAGGAGATCCATGATGCGGTGCATACTTCAATAATGCTCGCTCTGATCTTCGGAACGGTGATAGGGATCATTGCGGAGTTTGCATGCCCGGAGATCCTTGCGCTTATGAAGACGGGAAAAGATGATCCCGCGGTGCTTGAGTATGCGACTTTATACGTAAGGATTTATTTCGCGGGTCTCCCAATAATGATGATCTACAATTTCGGTTCTGCAATACTTCGTGCAGTAGGCGATACAAAGCGGCCTTTGTATTATCTGACTGCGGCAGGTTTTATCAATGTTATCCTTAATCTTTTCTTTGTCTGCAAGCTAAAGATGAGCGTTGACGGTGTAGCTCTTGCTACCGTTATCAGTCAGGGCATTTCGGCAGCGCTTGTTATCCGATGTCTTATGAAGACCGAAGGAGCATATAAGCTTATATTTAAGGATCTCAGGCTGAACAGACATATTGCTGCCAAGATACTTAAAGTCGGCCTTCCGGCGGGAGTGCAGGGAATGATCTTTTCTCTGTCAAATATACTTATACAGTCATCGGTAAATGATTTCGGAAAGATAGCAATGGCCGGAAATACTGCATCCATGAGTCTTGAAGGATTCGTATATACCGCAATGAATTCTTTCTATCAGACTGCTATCAGCTTCACCGGACAGAACCTTGGTGGAGGCAAGTACAGCAGGATAAACAAGATAATGATAAGATGCGTGCTGCTTGTATTTATCGTGGGATTTGTAATGGGCAATCTCTTCTACCTTGCGGGACGGCCGCTGCTTTCGCTTTATGTAGATAAAGATTCTCCGGCCAGAGAAGCGATGATAGATATAGGGCTGCGCAGGATGAAGATAATAATGACTACCTATTTTACCTGCGGCATGATGGACGTAATGTGCGGCATGATAAGAGGTCTTGGATACGGTATCATGCCAATGATGGTGTCGCTTATCGGTGCCTGCGGTTTCAGGATAATATGGATATTTACGTTTTTCAGGCATTTCCACTCGCTGGAAAATCTCTATATCTCATATCCCATATCCTGGGTCATCACCGGTTTAGTGCATTTTATCTGTTTTGTCTATGTAAGGAGCAAGCTGCCGAAGAAGGATGCGGAGACAGCGGCGGCAAGCTACAGCACAGGCATATAAGTAATGTGGAGGTTGGAAAATGATCTGTGAAAATATACTTGAGGCGATGGGAGAAACACCTCTCATACGCTTGAATAATATGGCGCCTAAGGACGCGGCGGAGATCCTTGTTAAGTTCGAAGGATTAAACGTCGGAGGCTCGGTGAAGACCAGAACCGCCTACAATATGATAGAAACAGCAGAGCGGGAAGGACGGATAGGTAAGGACAGCATAATAGTGGAGCCCACAAGTGGCAATCAGGGTATAGGTCTGGCGCTTATCGGAGCGGTAAGGGGATATAAGACTATCATCATAATGCCTGATTCCGTAAGCGAAGAGAGAAGAAAGCTTGTGGAGCATTATGGTGCCGAAGTCAGACTTGTTCACGATGACGGAGATATAGGAAAAGCTATCGAAGAGTGCGTAAAGCTCGCAATGGATATAGCTTCAAAGGATCCTAAGGTTTTTATACCTCAGCAATTTGAGAATCCTGCCAATGTCCTTGCTCAGTATGAAGGTACGGCCAGAGAACTCATAGAACAGGCAGGAAAACCCATACACGGCTTCTGCTCAGGTATCGGTACCGGTGGAACCATAACCGGTATAGGAAGAGCGCTGAAAGAAAAGTATCCTGATGTGACGATCTGGGCAGTTGAGCCGGAACATGCGGCTATTCTTTCGGGCGGAAGCATAGGAACACATATTCAGATGGGTATAGGTGACGGAGTTATTCCCAAGATCCTGGACAGAGATATTTATTCGGAGATCTGCATAGTGACGGATGAAGAGGCTCTTGAGACCGCAAAGGAGCTTGCAAAGAAGGAAGGTATAATGTGCGGTATCTCAAGCGGCACAAATGTAGCGGCTGCCATCAGGCTTGCTAAGAAGCTTGGAAAAGGAAAGACCGTGGTGACGGTACTTCCGGATACAGCTGAAAGATATTTTTCAACGCCGTTATTTGGGTAAATTGGGAGAATTAAAATTGGAAATAACAATCCTATAAAAGTAGATTTAGACAGATTCGGGAAGGAAGTTAGAGCTATAAGAGAAGTGAGCAGGGGAATCATAGACGACAATACAGTTTGTGATGAGCCTGCTAAATTTATCGCAGATAATCCGATCATTCAGGATTGCTGTGACTTCCATAACGAAATACTGGATCTGTTGAAAACGTTTAAGAAAGAAAACGAACTCTTTACCGACAGATTATCTGAAATTGGCGAGAACTACAGGGCAATGAATGATACTGCAACGCAAAGGATCTCTGCCGACAAGGTGGAGCATAATGCCATGCCGGTATCAACCAAGGTGCAGGCCGGATCATCTCTTAATGCGCCTGTGTCAACTATGCCTAAATTAGATAGTAAATTTCGTGTATCCTATAAGACCGGAGATGCAAAGGTTGATGAAGAAATAGGAATATATATTTATCCGGCGGGAAGTTGTCACTATCTGTATATGGATTATCTGACGGAAAACGAAGCCGTTAATAATGAGATAGAAGCGTTATTCGATAAATATGGAGGAGATCTTTCGGGTTTAAAAGATTTGTCACTGTCAGAATGGGATAATTTTAGCGAAGAGGTTAAATGTGCTATTGCTTGTGTTTATACTGTCGATATTAAGTCAATGGGGACGGTTCCTATTGAAGTCAATGGGGACGGTTCCTATTGACTCAAACTAAAGCAATATGAAATATATAAGCAGACCGGCGGTGATCCGCCGGTCTGCTTTTTCGGTTGTATTTAATGCTCACGAGTGTTAGTATAACTCGTGAGCAGAATATTTCTTTAGCGCAATTCGCGTCAATTATCATGTAAATTCTTACATCTCGAAATTCCTGCTTAATTCCCTAATT
>Ga0256407_10004017_pt1 | contig 25177 bp, 51 predicted proteins | sample RumenRJG_04DNA_FD_193489 | JGI IMG/M metagenome (GOLD analysis project Ga0256407, IMG submission 193489) | Bovine rumen microbial communities from Lethbridge, Alberta, Canada - RJG_04 | ecosystem: Host-associated > Mammals > Digestive system > Stomach > Rumen | place: Canada: Alberta... | reverse complement strand
TACATAGCAGTTCCACCTGCTCCATTTGACACAAACTCGATACACTTGCCATCTTTGCTGTACAGTCTGACATTATGGCATAAGCCAAAACAGTTTGTGCCCGTTATCGTGTAATTTGGAGAGATTATTGTCACTACAGCTCCGCTTGATGTGCCATCACCATCCATTGGTATCGCTGAATCATCACCAGACATTGACAATGACGTCGCTGGAGCAAATTTTGTTATGAACTGCACAATTATTGATGCACTGCGGTTGCCTGGAATTTGCTCATAGCGTTCACGCTTTAATGAACCATCTGTCTTCTTCTAAATAAGCGCCAAGCCAACATAGCTTAAGGTGTCTCCCCAGCCTGCGATATTCCAAAACGTTGTATTTTGACTGCTATTGTCATAATAATTGTAAAACATCTAATTAAATGAACTGCTTCCATATATGACAACACAGCTAGAATTGCTCTGCAAAAAGCTCTTGAAGTCTGTGCTCATGACAATTCTAGAAGCAAAACTGTTGCAATATGAGCAATGAGTCTCAGAACTTGATATGAACACAGCCATTGGAATGTTTCCATTCATGCAGTTCTTCACTATCTAACACAGCTCACTAGCTGACTTTCTAATGAAATATGTTGACTTGTCAGCATCAGATATTCCATTTGACCTCATCATACTGTCCAACACGCTGTCATAGTAAATTTTATTAGTTTCATACTATATTGTGATTGTAGGAGTTGGCGTAGGAGTAGGAGTAGGTGTAGGGGTTGGATCAACATTTGGAACTTCCACTGATGTAGCTGATGCAAGTTGATCATAAGTTATTCCTTTGAAGTGTATCTCTGCAAGAGCACCCATGCCGTACAATGTATTCTATGAGAACACGTTGAAACTTGACACAGATGACGGAAACGTCAATGATGTCAGTTCAGTGTCAGCTAATATTCCATTGCCAAGTGCCTAGTCATATATGAGATTTCCAGGTTCGGCTACAGTAAATGATGTTATTGACTTGCAGCCCATAGCAAAATTATCTGGAATTGCATATGTGTCAGCTGGCATCTATATCTTCTTCAATGACAGACATCCATAGAATGCCCCAGGAGATATAGCATCTGTCACATTTGAAAACTTCACAGATGACAAATTAGTGCAGTTCTAGAACATATATGGACCTATAGTGTTCTTTCCGACAAATTCAAATGATCCAAGATTGTAGCAACTTGCAAATATTCCATCACCTAAGAACTGTGCATATGACGTCGTGTTCTTTACGCCAAATCGCGCTGTCTCTATTCCAGTCTTCGCGAATACATAGTCGCCAATGCTGTCTGCGATGTGGTTAGCCGCCAGTACATTCAAGTTCTTCAAACTCCGGCAGTTGTAGAACGCATAGTTGTCAATTATCTCAAGCTAGCCGCGGAATGAAATGTCTACAAGATTGCTGCAGTCAATGAAGCAAGATGGCTCGATGATCTTGACATTTGAACCTACTATGAACTTTGTTATCTGACTTTTGTCAATTGTTCTTTCAGCATTGAATCCAGTCTATGCATAACTCTGCAATGTAGACACTACATTCAACGCTGACACATTGTTACTGAACTTTATGTAGCTGTGCGCGCTTAAATGCAGTTGCTTAAGCGTGTTAGATGACTTTGGTACATTGAATGACTTTAACATATTTCACATTCTCTCTTAACTTAACAAGATTTGTCAGCCTTCGTCTAACCTAAAAACTTTGTCTGTCATTGGAAAATCACCATAGTTGTACTAATGCGGATAGATCCTATCTGGTGAATGCGCAATGTTGACAGCATCCCACTGCTGCTGCCAAGTGTTGTTAGCATTAAATTTCTTGATGATAAGAGACAAGAAATACGATCCAACTCCTCTTTGCATCATTGCTCTATTATTTTTACCGCTTGCACACCAGAATAAAGCACGAGTGCCATTTGGCCCGGGCGTAAATGGCGTCTATGCAGAATTTGCATAGCAGCAGCAAAGAAGTACAAACGCGTTCTTGAACTTTTGAAGCTAATTGAACAAACGACTGTAAGTATATGTCTCACCGTTAAGAACATATAAGCGTCCATCATTTGACTGACTTCCATGGCCACCATGGTCGCTGAAGTGAAATATCACCATCTAAGCTCCACTGCTATAAGCTTCAGCAAAAGCGGCATCTATGTTAGCTGCAGTTCCAATGCCATCTTTTCCAGATGTATGCTCATCATTTAGTCGTTTTATCCCCAAAATGAGCTCAGGCTTGCTAGCATATGCTCTTTGTACAAGACTAACAAATCTCTCTGTATCTTTGTCTTGTCCTGGAAGCTCATTGTTTGGAATACTTTTTTCAAGTGCGACTGAGATGATATACACAGTGTTTCCAGCTGGAACAATGGTTGGCCGTGATGGTTCAGGCGTTGGCGTTACCAACCCAGTCATGTCTACTCTGTAAGTCTTTCCATCTGATGACTCAATTATGAGATTAGCTGCATTTCCACCAAATGATGAGAACTCAGTTCTATTGTTGTCCATGTAACTTGATGGAATGCCGGCGAACTTTAACTTTACAACAGATGACCCAGTCAAAAATCCAGCACTGACTTGTGATGGTGATGTTATTGAAGCTGGCAAAGTCAGATGTGTGACTCCGGAATTATAGAATACGCCAGCTCCGACATATGTCACATTAGTGTCTTGCAACTAGAATGCTGTAAGTGATGTGCAGTCATAGAACACTTCATTGTCAATTGAAGTTATTGATGCCATAGACGTGAAGTTCACTGATGTCAACTATGAACAACCTTTCAAGAAAAGATCTGGTATGTTGCTTACGTTGCCATTTACAGTTACTGTCTTCAACGCCGTGCATCCAGTGAACATCCCAATTCCAATTTTTCCATTTACTGTCGCGTTGACTAGCTTTGTACAAAATGCAAACACCTCATGTGAAACAGTCTAAGTCGTGACATTAAGCATAGTAATGCCAGTGTTGAAGAATGCACGCGGACTGAAGTTGATTGCTTTTGCGGGAAATACCACTGATGTCAATGATGTGCAGTCAGAAAATGCATTTGATCCAATGCCGATGACAGACTCTGGTATTGATATGTTCTACAATGACCTGCATTGATGGAAAGCTTCATCTTTTATAGCTTCAACTTTATTTCCAGCAAAAGTTACTACATTCAAGTTTGTGAACTTATAGCAGCATCTTCCAGGTATGTCTGTTACATTGCTTCCAAATGTTATGGCTTTGTACAATGCTGCCTATTCTTGATAACTCTCGTCATCAGTGAACTGCAAGCCAATTATGTTGTCTGACGCCTGGATATTGTATGTGCCGTCATTGTATCTATGGCCAATGCGATAGATCTTGTTTGTTCTGTCTACAATGTAAGACCTGATGCTCATTGATCAATCTCCAAAGTCGACAATCAACTTACTGCCAAGTTTTGGATTGTTCGGTATTGTAGCATTCGGATCAATTGTTATCTCTGCTATAGTGTAGTCAGATGGCAGCGAGTTAGCTATAGTTATTGAGGTGTCATTTGCTCCAAACTTGTATGTCAACCAGCAGGCATGCAAAACAAGCTAGCGCAATTTCAATGAGTCATAACTGACTGTTGTGTCTTGACTGTATGCCTCGTCTTCATTTGATGCGCCAGCTGACTTTGACCAGCCAATGAAGAAAGAACCTTCTTTGTCAAATATGTCCCAGTACAATTTCACAGGATCTTCTCCTTCGTATATCCGTTGCGTTATCTTCTTCATTCCAGGAAGTTTAGTGATCTAACCACCATTAGCATAGTATGTTATTGTCTTATACTTACGTTCATAGTTAGGCTTGCTGTTGAAGAATGAAAGCTTTATAGCCTATGCATCTGATCCAAAGCAGTAGTAGTTGAACGAGTAATATCCAAGGACTGTGTCTGATTGACTGAAGTCTCTCGCGACAGAAGGACATATGAATGAATGGTACATCTATCCAGCACAAGAGTCTTCATATGTGTCATCTTTGAACACTCGCAATGGCAAAGAGTTTGCCTTTATCGTGTTCTCTGCAAGTGTGTCTACTGTGAAGAACGAGCTTACTATGTTTACACGTACAGATGTCACATTGTCTTTTATGTTTGACAACAAACTACGGCCTTTTACTGTGACTTCTTCATCATACCCATTGCACTAGCTTGCACCTTCAATGTGTGGTATGTAGTATGTCGTAGTTGTCGGCAAGTACATGTACAGTTCTGTGAAGCCAGACTTCCAGCACTTTGCTATGTATGTGCATGTCAACTGATTCCACCGATAGTTGCTTATGCTATTGCACACATGCACAAGTATGTTGTCATCATAACTGCTTCCAGTCAAGATGCAGTCAATGTAGTCATTTGACACATCTGTAGAACTGCTAGCTTTGATGAATCCAGACAGAGAGAACTTGACATCCATGCAGTTGTTTATCAAGTCCATGTCACTGTTCAATGTCAAATGGTTCTGCACAATGTGGTCATGAAGGCATGATGTGTTGATTTCATCAATGTTGTCTTCATTGTCATAGTAAGCATAGTATGCAGACTCTACAGTGAATGGTTGTATGTTGTCATCTGCATAGTAACTGTAATATGTGTAATAAAGTCCTGGATCACCTCCAGAAGTCTTTCCAGCTAGAAGTATGTATGGATTCAACAACAAAAAACTGTCTATCCTTGAAGTATCAGTATTCATCCCGACTGTTACAATCTAGCTCCAGCTGCTCAAGTCACTTGAACTCAGTACACAGTTTTTAGAGCTCGTACAATATATGTACTAGCTTTCATCTTCATATGACGCTAATGATCCAACATTCACTCCAGTGAATGTCTTAGTGATTTCTTGTACATTTCCAGGCGCTTTAAGAACATATATGCCTGTCTATGTCTGCAGTGCATATTCATAGTCATTCTCAAGCTTTACAATTCCATTTACGTGGTCATCTGCACTTAAAGAAAACAAACTCTATGAAACAGCGTTTACATATCCGACTGTTGTGTACTGTACGCAATATGTTCCATACTAGACTGAACAACCATATAATGTATATACGCCTACCTCATGCTGCAACTAACCAAGCGAGGACTGACTGAACTTTGACTCTATCTCAGATGAAGTGTCTAATCTAATAAGACTGACAGATTTCTAATTTCCAGTGAACACTTGCTTGAAAGCTATTGGAAGTCTCTCTCCAGAGCCAAATGTAACATTTGCGTATGAATATATGTCTAAGCCAAACATGTCATCTGCAAATACTGCATCTACATTTACTACAACTCCAGCATCTTGGAGTATGTCTGCAAAGTCAATCTCTACATGCTGATCTTCAATAGTTCCATCTTCATCCATGTTTAGAAGATACAACTTATTGCTGTTCATCAAATATGCATATCTATTGTCAGCTGCACTGCGCACAAATGCCTAGATGTCTGGATAGATTGATGTAGAACTCTTAGAATGCTGCACCTAAAGATGTGCTGTACTACTGTTCAAACCGGCAAACTTCACGTATGCGACAGACAAAGAGTTGTTTGATGATCCAACAATGTATGCATCAATTGGATCACTTGAGAACTCTGTTATCATCTATGCAGAAAGCATAGAGCTTGATCCATCTACTTGGGAGAATACTCTCTCGCTTGATTCATACAATATGCCATCATTCTATGTGACAAGAACTTTTACTCCATCTATGACCGTGAAGTCAGTTATCTTGCATGACTAAATGTAAGCATATGGCTGCATTTCATATGGACTAGCTGACTTGAGCACATTTCCATTCATGTCTCCACACCACACCTAGCCAAGACTATCAACGTATATGTGCTTCACTTCTTCTGTATAGTTACTGTCTACAGCATGCATGCTGTTGTTCATCAACACGTACAGTCCAGCATTAGTAGCGGCATATAACACTCCATTTGCAGCAATCTTCACTTCATGTATGACGATGCTGTCCTGTGAAAGCTGCTGTAGTCTAGATGATATGAATCCAGTATATGACTGTGAGTAACTAGCATCATATATCTTGCCTAAACTCGTGAATACAATTGTACTAGACTGCTGCGCTATCAATGCACATATTGTTCCACTCGTTGAAATGTCACCAAATGTTGCTATCTTCTATACATTCTAGACATCTTCGGCATATGCATCGCATGAATAGAGTGTCGTACTAGTCGCGAACATGACTTTAAATGATGACTCAACACCTGCTATAGCACATATTTCATCAGTCTCATCTAATTCATACAATAACTTGAACTGGTATCCACTTCCATTTGATCCGCCAACTTCAAGAAGATACAAGCCATGCTTCTAACTGCTGCTTTGGCGTCCAGCAAACAAAGTCTTTGACTTGTCACCATACTGCATAACTGCTGTGACTATGAAGCTTGAACCAGATTCAGACTTAACTTCAAGCATGTTAGACACTGATCCATTTCTACCAATGTCATTGACTGAAATGACATAAGTCTTGCTGTCTGTACAAAGCAGTGCAGTCTATGGTCCGATGCTGTGTATGAACTTCAATGAATTGAATCCAGCATTTGTGTATTTCATTATTGACTGCTAGAATGAGTTCACATGCTTCTGCATGATGCTAGAACTTCCAGCAGTGTTAAAGAACTTAGTTCCGTCTGGTAAATTATCAAGTTCAGTCTAGTCTATGACAAGCTTGGGTCCAAATGATGAAGATCCTGTCAATTTTCCAGCCAGTGTCTTAGCTACATACATGTCATTGTCAACACATTGCCCATATGTGTTGTTCAATGCTACCATGTTGATGAATGTATTATTGACGTCATAATTCACGTCTTCAGCTTTCTAGTATGGCAGCTCGTCATACTTGTTGAAGCCGTAGATCAAATTCTTTGTCTTGATGTTACTGCTCATCAGTTGTTCATGCTCCAATCTAGCCGATGACTTTCATGTGAAAGCTGTTTGCTGCAAGTCCGCCATTTTTAGAGTTCCATCCAACTTCGCCATACTTTGTAGAGTCTGGAAATGTTATGTTTAAGAATGTTATGCTCTAACGTGTCTTGTCACAGTATGCAATGTCATTAGCTGAAGGCACTAATGTATTTGTACCTATAGACTGACTGAGTATTGTGTTTGAGAACACCATGTAGTCCAAGTTTATGAATGGACGCGGAAATGTGATTTTTGCTGAATACGTGTTCACATAATCATTACGGTTGCTCTACCGTATGATTCCACATCTACTAGATCCATCGCCTTTAGGTGCAAATATGTCCATATCAGCTACTGTAGCAAAATAGTTCTCATTGTTCTAACGTTGAAGACTTGCATTTCCAACGCCGGAGAACAATTCAAATGTTGCATTGTTTGCGCTCAATGGCTTTATGTCTCCAAATAAGTCAACATAAGACGCGATGTTTGAGCTTGCAAGCTTCAATATTATGTCATACTCTACAATGCTGCCAAAATTACGTTCATATCCTGTCATCACTGCGATTCCAGATGGAAGCCGTACCATCTCATATGGAAAGAGCACTGACGGACGTGATCTGTCAATGTTTGACATATCTGACATCAAAAGCACATCACTTAATTCATCAATCTTTCCATATGGATGCATCTAGACATCTTCTTCATGCTCAGCCATCACTGATCTAGCAGTCTCATTCACTAGATTCATCACATCATAGTCAAGTATTGTGAGATTTCTATTCAAGTTCTCCCAGCCAGACTTGTTAAGTCTCTCTTCTCCAATCTTGTCATACTGACTGCTGACAAGCTGTGATGTGTCTGGCGTCTCTGTGTTGTTTTCTTTTATGCATCGTAGAAGATATGTTATGCTATTCTAATCCTTATACCATATCAAGTCACCAACATTGTATGCAGTGTTCTATACATATTCACTGATGTTGAGTTCATTGAATATCATTTTGTTCAATGCATCAAGCTAGACATTGTTTGACTCTAGTTCAAACAAACTACGGTTCATCACTTCATTTATTATAGGCTCATTCTGCGCAACAGTCACAGATGAATACATTGATATGTTTTTGCCTTTTACTTGTAATATCTTCTCTCTATGGCTCATTTCATATTGACTTTATTCACGTGTTCTAACTATACTATTTACATCTTATGATGTAAGTGCCAAATACATGCATTGATGTAAATATATATGTATAAAGTGAAGTAAAGCAGACAAGAAATGACAGTAAGAACAATAACTCAATTACCAGAGGTTTTAGCATTCAATTCGGCAATATCTTCAAGTTATATGGAGATGTCAGTTCCGTTGAACATGAATAATGACCGATTTTCTAGCAAGAAAGTCTAGTATGGCAACATAGTAAATGACATAAAGACATAGACAATAACTAAGATCGTGACAGACTACAATCTAAGCGGCATCAATGGAAAAGTGAACATAAATGCTCTTAGAAATGACGTAGACACAATATCTGTAGAAGACAGCATATTCTATGGTTAGAAACAATTCAACAAATGGCCTTACATATCAGCAGACTTTCCAAAAGCTGAAGACATCACGCAAGTGTCAAACATAGCATATGGAAGCAACTATGAGAACATAATTCCAAACATGAAGATAGTCCGGCAGTTAGTAGATGACAATGTCGTGTTCATGTCAACAACTAGCAGTTTAGTAGCTGAAGGCAATCCACTTCCTCTTCATGGAAATTCTGCTACGAATGCTGGAGTTGTAGAGTCACTTGAATATGCTAGTACGATTGGAAGAGGGTTGTTCTACTACTGGCATATTGACGCACAGCAGTGTGATTCATCTTAGTCAATCCATGATGCTAATTCGGGGTCTACTGATGGATATGAAGAAATAAGAGACACTGGTAATCTTGTAGTATGGGGATGGCTTGCAGAGAATAGATTGTCTCCACCAGAGCCTGAACAGTGCTGGGTTGCTATGTTCGCGAAGATGAAATGTGAAGGCTATAATGACACTGAGGTTGATGTGCCAATATGCGTGAAACCGTGGATACGCGGAAAGAACTCGTCTACTATCTAGTATGTTGGATTCAACATACCAGTCCGCAAAGGAATACGCATAAAGATAAAGACTGGATTCCCCGTCAACAATGAAAACGGTGGCTTGCAGAATCCAGGATCATTGACTTTCTTAGATGGGAACATCCCAAATGCCTTTTTTGGCTATGTGATAAAATGAAATGAGTGAGATATGATACCAGGCGAATACATAAAGACATTCATTCCAATACAAGAGCTTGACTAGCTCAAGCCGTCAAGCAATGGAATAGCCCCAGTCAAGCCAGATGACTTGTTCTTGATGTCATAGATAAGTGCATACACGAACAAGATATCAAGCAGCATAGCAGTTTCAAAGAAGATAAACTACTAGCATTTGTCAGAGAAGATGTCAAGTGACTTCAGTGTTGGAGACATCAAACTGAGCGTGTAGAACAATAGACAATTGATAGAAAACTTGTCTAATGAACTTTGTGTGATATCTACTGCACTGTCTACTGAAATTGGACTTTCAGCGCAGTCACTTAGCACATACATAGACAACAGCATATTAGAATTGTCTACAGCAATTGGTGATAACTACATTCAAAAATATGGACAGTAGACATGCAGTTTGATTGATAGAGCAAATGATCCAAACAATCCAGCTGAGTTTGCTACAAACATAACATTAAGCGATGGATAGATCATATAGATAAACAAGACTTCATTGTCAGATCTAATGGCTCCAAAGCACTGGAAGATATCATTAGGCGGAATAGCTGCTGATGACACAATAGAACATGTAGAAATGCTTTTAGCATCAGATCAAAGCACGATAGAGTGTGAGGTCTCAAATGACTGTTACGTGAACTGCATGATATCAGCAGCAGAGTATGACAGAAGCTCTCCAGTGCAAGTGTGGCTCAGTTCTATAGTTGATGATCAAGGATCTTCTTCAAGTTCATTGTACTGCACATTGAACAACTCTGGGGGATTCAGTGGAAATCAGTACTTCAGCAACTACCATTTTTCAATTCCAGTGAAATGCTTGAATGGAGCTAAAATAATATTGAAGCGTGAAGATGGATCTACTCCATTCTATTCTGGCACAAAAGTTGATTGGGACTTCTACTGCTACTTCGCAATGACATCAAAAGATGACTTAAGTGGTTATGTCAAGAAATCTGGCGCTGTTCTTTAGACATATTCAACTGCAGAAGTGTGCAAGGTGAAGTTCAATGAAGATGGTCTTATAACTAATGCGGCAAAAGTGTACTATGGTCCAGCTACTTCAAGCGATGCTGGACTTGTCAAGACAAATCCGAATGCTTTCACAGATCCAGACTTTGGATTAGCATTGAATCCAGACGGAATTGCATATACGCGAGTTGAGCAAGCTACAAATGATTCATACGGCACTGTCAAGTTGAACTATGCTACATCTGAAACGTCCGTTAACCACTAGCATGCATATGGAAACGTGAAATATATGTCTGGAAATAGACTGTTCTTGTCATGTGGATTAGAGTCAAATTCAGATGGCAATGGCTAGATTTTTGTACCATGCGCAAGTGACTCACAGTTTGGAGCAATAAAGACAAAGCAAGATGAAGTCAAGTACAGTAATGCTGTCATGTCATCATATGTGAGCATTGATGACAATGGACATGCATATGTGTCTGTGCCATATGCACATTATGAAAACATCGGTGGACAAATGTCTGCGGTGCCAGGCATCATGAAGACAGGCATACCAGACACAACAGCTATAAGAGTTGTTAGAAATGTATATCTTGATGACAAAGGATATGCATGTGTGAATGTCGTGAACTAGATGGGAATCGGACCATTCATTGAAAATGCGACATCTGGCTACACAAAGTGCATTGATGTCCAACTAATAAATGGTTATAGTACAGATCTCTAGAAAATAAAAGAATTCAATGGAGTAGAAGAGCAATGCAGTGCATATGGCCAGTACATGTTCACGACAACAGCTGAAGTCAATGGATGGTTCATGGCTGAAGTCATATATGAAGGCATTGGACAATCTATTTCAGGCGGATATTTGCAGATAATATGTGATGGAATTGCAGTCACAACACTGAATCCAGCATGCATATAGGGCGCCAATGGAAAGAAATTCATGCACTCAGTGCAACTTGGAGTGTTCAATGGTGGTTCTGAAAATGGTGCACCTCGTATATTTGGCGCTATATCAAATGTATAGAACTTCGGGCACCATGACAAATTGCATTTCTTGATAAAGCAAATGAGCAATCAGTGATCAATACTGAGAAAGTCTCTCTATCACGAACTTTGGCTTGTCATCTGATACATTGCATATCTTGCATGCAGCAAATGTCACATTGTCTATTCCCATAAGCACACCATTCAAGTACTGCTTGAACTGCAGTACAATGTTTACGATGCCATATGAGTCTGGATATATCTTAGCATATGTGCCATCAATAGCGGTAGAGTAGATCTTGCCATTCTCTATCTTTACATATGGTGGATTTATCAAATTCTAGTAGTTTACATATAGAACTATTCCATCATCGCACTTATCATAACCAATGTGCAATCGTGCAAATGTCTTGACTCTCTCTACTAATTTCTTCAGGTCTTCATCGCTCACAGATGACATGTTGAATTCACGAGTGAATATAGAGTTGTCTATGTCATATTCACTATGAAGAGGATCTATGTTCAAGTTGTTCATCTTGACAGAGAATTTATCTGTGCCGTCTATACGTACATCAGTGCACGCACTGATGTCTACCGGCATGTCAGATGTCGTCACTCCTTCCGAATTTGCTATGAAATGAACATACTAGAAGAAGTATGGATCATCGCTAGAGTATCTAGAATTGTTATCAATTCCATTAGTGTTGACATCATAGTAGTCTTCAAACACTCTATATTCATCTACAGTATCAGTGTAACCCATCATCAACTTCTAAAGACTAGATATCACTGATGCATCTGTGACTTCAATGTCAAACACTTCATCAGGCTCATATACTTTAATGAATTTAGAAACTTCATCACTTGTGCCTTGCAGCATGTCAAATGCTTGCGCAAATGTCAATGGATATTTCATGTTAAGGCATGGAACATAGTAGTTCATGCTTGACACAGCAAACACATCTGACTCGTCTACTTTGAACTGCAGTCTTCTGTTTGTAGAGAATATCTATATGCCATCAACTTGTATGTCACTCAAGTAGTCATAATCTGAGAAGTCAATGCTCAACAACTGCTCTCTAGCAAGTGGTATGCCTTTTATCTTGTTCACAGCATACCAATAATCATCAAATGTGAATCCTGGATCTAAGAAGTGGCACCAGTTGTAGAATGACAAGTCAAACATGTCAACAAGCGCTACTTTCACAGTGTCCTTTGCGACATACCCACCAGCATTGACATCTGCCAACTAGAAGTCAAGTTTCAGATAAGCACGACCACCAAGTGTAGAGTACTTATATGTGACAGCATTTATGTTAGGCAAAGCATTTGAGAAATTAGCGTCTACCTAGTTAATGCCATTCTATGTACCATCAACAGCTATGGTGAAAGATCCACAGTTGAATGAGAATGTGGTGTCTTCAAAATCAGCAATGTTGTAGTTAGTGCTCAAGAACTCATTCTCTTCTAATTGATTTGACGCGTCAATCACATCTGACATCTCTGCTATGACATATGGATTGCGACCGAGTGAAGCCGTAGTGTAGATGAACAGACGCAATGACCTAAGTTTCTCATATGAATACTGGTTGTCTAAGAATATTGTCCACTAATAATGTCCATTTACATAGTTGAACAAATAGTTGTCAACATACTAGTTAGGCATGTTCTAGTAAAATGACCAGTTAGAGTATATGTTGATTGACTCATCAAATGATTCACGTGGATGGTACTAGTTCAATGATGACACACTTGTCTCAGACGGTGGCATGTGCAATATGCCATCATCTTCATATATACGGCCAAACATGTACTTATCTAGTAAGTCTTTCTTTGTCACATATGGATCTACTTCTTCATTTACACGCTCTGCAATAGCTTGGACATCTTTTGACTTTCCAAGAAGTTCTACAGCTTGATAGCTAGAACCAAGCTCAGACTTGATGTCAAGCACATTCTTGTACTTGCTGTAAGTATATGAAGGTATGTATCCCATGTCAGTGTTAAGCTAGAAGACTGAAAGATGCTGAGATGAGTTAGAGACTGTAGACGTGTCTTTAATTGGTATTGACTTCAATACAAGTCTGTCTTGAATCAAGTCTAGTGAATTCATCTAATTACGAGTGATATTATTGAACATCTCTCCATCTGCGTCTTTGATTGTACCAACACTGAGTCCAGTGTACTATGATGTCATGAATTCAGAAATAGATCCAGATGCAGCAAACAATATGTCAACATAATGGTCAGCGCCACTAGCTGTGTGGTATGATATAACTGGAAAGTCTCCAATGACGTCATCTATTCCAGTCATTGTCTATTCAAATTTTGTTATCACAACGTTGTCTTGTGTTACAAGACCAACATCAATTATAGGAGGTATCTCAAGACTTCCATCAGACTTGCATTTTGCATATACAACATCTAACATAGTAGAGCCAACGTTCATGCTGCCGAGATACTTGTATCCAGAATTATTAGGAAATAGATTTGTCTCTTTCTTTTCTTTTGCATCCGGATTGTACGCGATAAATGCCAGTTGTCCAAGGCCACATGTAGTATTCATAGTATAAGTTATGTAATACGACTTTGAATACACTTGATTTGAACCTTGCTTCAAAAAGCCAGTCACTACAAACTTTGTACCAGCTTCAGGCATGCACATGTCAATTATGTTTCCATCTAGTTTTGATATTGTGCTAGATGAATTGCCAATATCAATGATGGACATATAAGGAAATGCTATAGGCGAATCAGCAAGTCTTATCCAAAGCTCGCCAACTGTTGATAACTTCTATTCTTCAGTTAGATTTTCACTATGGTAGTTCTTGTACAAGATGTACAAATTGCCATATGCATCTTCATAGTACTTGTATATGTCCCATGTATCTCTCTTAATGTGCTCAATTCCAGTTATATCATTTATTCTACTGCAGTTAGATGCAAGCGCAGCGTTGATTCTGGACTTCATAATAGTATCTGCATCTAAGTTCAAATGGCTGTAGTACTTGCTGAGTGCATCAACTGTTGTATTTCCATTGTTGTATAAGTCAACTGCTGGTGGATAAAATGCTCCTTCATATCCAACCACTTCGCTCCACTGTCCTGTGTACTAGCATATATGGCTGCTTCTTTCATATTTTGTCTAGTATCCAGTGAAGTCTGGTATGTTGTGCTTCCAGACATTTATGACATTGCCAAAAGCACCAAGCATTGTGTCAATTGCAGAAAGAGCTTTTGAAGACTCAAGCAAGTCAAAGTTCAATGTCACGACATTATTTGCGATATATTCAAGAGCATCTTGCAATGAATGATACTCTATGAAATTCCACATGAATGGATGCATCTAATATGATGGATGAGTCTAATTCTTAACATTGTAGTATGGATCTGTGGCAATCTCTTCTACACCAGAGTAGTTCTTGAAGAAATCATGTGAGAACTCATACTCATAGTTGTCTGAATACTCGAGGTTTGCAAGTATCTCTGCAATTATGTCTGTGAACAAAGTGTGCATCGCATTGAACTTCTCTACATACTAGACCCAGTCAGTGTAATCTATCTTGTAACTGAAGTACTTCTAATATAAGTCTTGAGTCAAGTCAAGGCATTTGTATATGTCATCAACTGCTGCATTTGCTGACATAATGGCAAGAGTGTCTTTAGCTGAGATGTCTTCAAGAAGCTTGCTGTTGAAGTCATCTAAAGCCATCTCTAACGCGACTCCGGTGTACACATACTTGTACTTCTTCAAGTCAAGCTCATAGAGCTTTATGTCATCATCATTGCACATGTCAATGAACTGCTGCAGTGCTTGCTCATATCTATTGTCATATCCATCAAACAGCTCATTTATCTATGCCAAAGCTACAGCGTCTTTCTTCTGCCTAAATTCGTCAACTAATGCTAGATTAATTGGTATAAATGACTTGTAGTCTGAGCCTCTTGAATAATCACTGAAGAAAGTGTCAAAGTCTGTCCACATTGCTTCATACTGTGACTTAGCAGACACATAGTTATTGCAACTGACGTCATTTATCTAACTGAGTATCTGATAGTAGCTTCTCATCACAGAGTCATTATTGAAGTCTTGTTCAGACACTTCTGAGTTTAGATATGAAATCATGTACTCGACTTGCTCTACACACGGCTTACTGCCAAATGCTTCATCAACATCTATGTCTTTTCCAAATGCGGACCTAACTTGTTCTACCATTGATGGCAAAGTGATGTTCTTGATGTTGTTGATTCCAGTCTATATTGACTGAAGAGTCAACTTCTATGTTCCAGTCGTTCTGATTGTAGAAGTGCTTGCACCAAATGACATGTCATTGACGAAGTCTATCATCTCCATGCATATGTCAATTGAAGACTCTAAAGTGTCATCTTCAGATATCTAGAACATCTCATCAAGATATGCATCACATGACACATACAAGAAGGTTCCATACTTCTCAGACTCTCTATATCTAGCCTAAGACACCGCGTCATATATTGACTTCTTTATGTGCTTCTTGTAGTCATTTTCTTCTTCAGTTGGATTGATAAGAGTATAATTGCCACTCAACTTTGACTTTCCAGTGTCTTCATTGGTGCTGAGTCCAGCCCCTTTGAAGTAGAAATCTTGATGAGGCAAGTTAGGCAAGCTCGCTAGAACTGAAGAGAATGTTGACTGCAATGACTCATACTGCTGTTTCGTCTACTGTGCTTGTGTCTTCAAGTCTTGAAGCAGATTCTACAAATACTGATTGCGCTAGTCTATCTTCGTGTTGACAAACTGCTGCATGCTATCCATCTCGGCTGCTAAATCTGCATTTGCTGGATCAATGAAGTCCAGCTTTGTCAAGCTTGTCTGTATGATGCTAGTCAACTGAGTATAACATCTGTCATAAGCGCTACTGAGAGTCTCAATTACACTTGACAGTGCAAATGTGTAGCAGTTGTCATCATTTATCCAGTCTCTTGCGCTCTATGATGACAAGATGAATGAATTGTCAAACTAATACGCGTCATTTCCCACAAAGTAGTCAAACTTGTATACGCCATTAGAGTCATAGCAGTACAGACTGTCTGACTTGCAGAAATAGCTAGCATATGTAGATGTCAATGTTGTATTGAACTCTGATGTCAATGCATCCATTGTACCGCTCAACTCATCTACTGTCACGCTGTACTTGTCATACAATGCAGATATGCCTTCGCGCTCTTTCTCAAGAACAATGTCATACAATGCTTTAGCAAGTCCATCTATCTGCTGTTCAATGTTTGAAAGCTCATCAAACTGGTAATCTGATGACACCATTGCAGTCGATATGACTGAGCTGATGTACTTCACAGACAGCAAGTCAGCATTTATCTCTTCAGTTATGACATCATTTGAAAGTTTCATTCCAAACTAATGCTCAGCATTGTAGTATGATGTGTTAGCGCCAATGTCAAACAGCACACTCAAGAACTCATATAAGTTGCTTGATAGCTTATTTGCTTGAGCTGGAGAGTCATGCACCGGATACAACGTATTTGCTAGTCCAAGATTGTTCAAGTAGAAGTCATTCAAGTCTTCATTTGTGAATATATTGTTTGCAGTTGGAATAAGCAAGTCATTGTATCTCGAAAATGTCTAGTCAAAGAATCTGTCATGTACAAGCTAGTTGTTCACAGAATACTTAGTCGTTACAGTAGACAAGTTCATGTACTCAGTCAAGTCCCAGTATTCTTGAACTGATATGTCATTTATGCTATGAGCAGACAACTTCTCGACATATGCTGATATCTTCTCATATGGCATAGAACTTTGAAGCTAGTCAATGTAGTCTATCAAGAACTCATTGGCCGTGTACTGCAAGAGGTTGTTTGTTCCCTTCATGAATATCTTGCGAGTCTAGAGCTTTATAGTCTCTCTTACTTTTGATATATACTTAGTTATCTATGCAAGTGACTTAGCAGCATAGTCAACATAGCTTGACACTATAGTTGGAACATAACCAGACACCTAGACTTGAGTAGATCCAGAGCCAGCAGGCCATGAAGAGAGCACTGTTGATATGCAAGTGTTATGCCGAGCATTGCTCAGCATTGTCAAATAGTCTTTGTCATATGCATATTCAATGTAACTTGAAAAATTCACCGGCAAGAAGACCATGTTGTCGACAAACTCAGCATATTCAACAACTTTCTGCTTTCTGTAGTATAGATAACGTGTAGTCAAGTCCATGCATGACAGATCTAATGCTGGTGACTTACGGTAGTCAATCTCATCAAGAAGAAGAGAGAGCTCATCACCGAAGTAGTTATCTAATGAGTCAATGCCTACATCAATGTCATCAACAACTTGCACAACGTCAAAATTTATGTCTACATTTAGTAATTTCTTCTTCTGGAGATATCTGTCTTCTACTACTGCATCTGGACCATACATGCTTGACAAGAAACCAGTCATGTACAGCGGAGTGTTTGCACATAGTCCAGTGCCGTGCATAGTGAGCATGTCATATATGAAGTTACTGTATATGCTTGACAAATAAGCATTGAATGCCTCGGTAGAGTTCAATAGATACTCTTCAGTGTCAGCGCTTGCAATGCCAATTGACAGAAAGCTCTCATCACTCAACTCTATTTTTTCTGCCGCATAGTCATACAGCAGTCCGCCATCAGCTAATGAAACTGATGGAGACATGACAGACACAACTCTGTCTTGAGCTAAAGCGTCAAGAAAGTCTTGCTTTATGTACTTGTTGCTCAATAAGTACTTCTTGCTTATTGACAATATGTCAATCAAGTTCTATATTTCAATTGGATAGTATCCAATCTTATCAAGTACATTGTAGTCACATCCGACAAGAGACATCATAGACTTCAGTGCTCTGACTTTACAGGTATCGACATTTGACACATTGTCAATGTAGTCTCTAACATTCTCATACAATGTCTGCCCAAATTGCTGTGCAACAGCTGACAATGCTTCCCATATGTATGACTTCTCTGTCTTCTTGCCAAGCACAAACTCGTCATAACCACGTTTGAACTTAGCATTGTTTATCATTGACCCCATTGTGTCAATGGTAGAGAATCCAGCTGGTGTCCTCTGGATGTCATTCTCTATCTTAGAAGCAGATGAAAGTGATATGTTGAAGTCCATAATACCTATTAGAATTTTACTGGATTGATGCTGTTCATTGACTTGCGTATGACTTTTATCTTCTTTGACAAGTCAAGTCCAACAGCTAACCTTGGAAACTAGAACTGCTCTAGTTTGCGTGTAGTGTTGTTTATTTGCAAGTCATCTCCAATGTCTACAAGTCTAGATCCAAGTACGACTGGTGTGTAAGACCATGACGCAAATGCAATGCCATCGCATGCTCTAGTCTTGTACTCACTGTATGTCTCTGGATCATCAAGATAATCAACTGGATAGTACACTGTCCTAACACTTGTGACGCCATTTATCTCATATATAGTGTCTAACATGCTAGAGTAGTTCACTACTTGCCCTAAAGTGCAGTGCTGTGCATCAAATGCGTTCTCTATGATGTTCTGCACTTTCTATGCAATCACGACATTAGAGAATATAGAATTATCAGATATTGTCACTTCAAGATATGAGTTGTTGATGTCAAACTCGCACTTTCCGTCATTTTCAACAAGATTGTCATAATAGAGCTGAGAAGGAGTGAAAGTCAAGTCAAAATACACTTCAATTGGATAAAGAGGGTATGTCTCAGAAGTCATTGTCTTTATCTAGTTGATATTATTGTTTAGACTGTCTTTCACAGTAGTCATGTTCTTACTAGAGTCACTTGCTATCCAAAGATATATATTATTTGCGTCAGCAGAGTCTACATACATGTATCCAGCCTGCACCAGCCGTGATTTTGTCAAATATCTATAACCACTTAATGCACGTCTATGCTTCTCGTCTTTACGGAGATTTAAATCAGACTCAAGCACTTCTCTAACTGGATTGATTCCAAGATTGTAAAGCCATCTGTAGAATGTGGTCATGTAGTCCCAGTTGTTCATGCACACAGCATCAATGACGCCTGGAAACACTTCAGGCTAATTGTTTGCTTTAAGGAAAAACTCATAGTCTTTCTTAGTTATCAGACGATTGCCTGTCTTAAACCAATTTGGAGCAGTTTCTCTTACTTCATCAACATTCTATTCTGTAAAAGTCCTTGACAATGAATCTGGATCTAATGCAATCGTCACCGAAGCATTTGCAACATTACGATCATCATCTTCTTGAATGTTGAACATCATCTAATACAATGAAGAAGTAATTCCAAAGAAACTTGAATTATGATCTAACACATTTCCCGTAAATGTCAATGGAAGCTAACTGATGTCAACATATCCATCTGGCCCATTTGTGTCTAAGTACATGACATGCACTTGGTCTCCTTTGTTAAGACGTCTACCACTTATTCCATTTCCAAACTTTATCTCAAATGTCTTGTTCTCATTCAAATATGACGTATATACTTTGTCATTGTTGCTGTACAATTTACTGAATGTAGGCCGTATAGATGTAGAATCATATGCTTGAATGAATATCTCATTAGGGTCATTGTACCACATTATAGAGTCATTCTCAGGTATGTCATCATATGATGTGACTCCATTTGGAATGACAAACACTTGTATGCCACCATTTGCGACGTATTTCTACTATGCTGAATCTGACTTCAATCCATCTAGAACAAAAGTCTCATAGTCAACACCAGCAGCAGTGAAAACTGTCTGATAATGCTTCCAACGGCCATTCACAAGCGTGAAATTAGTAGACAACTCGTCTGTTATGTCATATCCGGTTCCATTAGAAGAGTTCGACTTGTCAAATACTGTAGAGAAGTATATCTTCTTAGAGTTAGAGTCATACAGTCCTGTGTCAATTGCTGTGCATGGATAGATTATAGAGCTTGATATTGCATTGTCATATGCTATTCTAGCATTTATTGTCGCAGGCTTGAACGCAGTTGGATGATATCCAATGAACTTGCACAGTCTTGAAATGTTTTCATATATCTACGTGTCAGAAAACATTGACTCTGCTGCTGCAGAGTTCAAATTGTATATCAAGCACTAGTACATATATGACACGATGTCTATCAATATCGCGAGATTACTGCCTTCATACACCTAGTCTGTGAAACTAGAATCTTCTGAAAGCTTTCTCGTTATCAAGTCTTTTATCTGATATGCTGAAAATCTCAAGAAGTCATTTGATGCTGTTATTGCCATGTCAACATGTCACTTTCACTTTATACTTCATATGTATATTTACACATGATGCAGCAAGAAAATACTGCATAGACAAAAAACTAAATTCATATATCTTGTTTAAACAAGTTTATGATGTCACGTCATAAATGAAACTGTAGATGTACTGTTCATCATCAAGTGATGGTATAGTGAAAACAACGTCAATATGTATAGTGTTGTCTTCTGTGTCATCTACAGTGCTGATGTTGCGTATCTCTACTATCTACGCACGAGGCTCCCATTCAGTTACACATGACCGTATTTCTGCTATGATCTACTCTTCTGTGAGCTTTGTTATGCCTTCATACAGCAGTGTGTATAGACGTGAACCAAATTCTGGAAGAAGTATTCTTTCACCGGGAATCCATGTGAATATGTTGTGTATAGAATTACGCACTGCACGCACATTGACAGATTTTGACACCTTTGGCGTCATGTAAGATGATGACTATAAACTCTATTCTTCAACTGATTCATCTTGGTCTTCTACATTGAATGCATCATCAAACAATGTGCTTGACGTTTTTTTCTTAGATCCAGACAATGTTGTCTTTGACAGCATTGATATGTCTTTCCACTTCTCAAGCAGTGGAAGTTTTTTTGATGTACCAGGCTCTTCGACATCGCCAAATGTGAATATCTTGTTTGCCATTACGTGTTTATTTACTTCATACAGCAGTCAACATGACATATGTGTGAACAAAGCATTAAACGCTAGTCTCTCCAAAAGCTTCACCATTGTCTATCATGTCTTGTGTCACGTCACTTGAACCGCTAGAGCTTTCTCCAGCATCTCCACCGTCTTTCTTTTCGTCTTTATTCTCATGCTTAGGGCATGTTTGAAGACCTTCTGGCTTCTTGATGCTGTCAGGTATTGTCGGCACCTGCATGCTAGTTATCTTTCCATATGCTTTCTTCAAAGTGCCATAAGCGACATTAGTCAATTGCCCTGGAACATTCAATATAAAATTCATTATGTCAGGCATCATTGATATACAGTTTGGAACGAGATTCAATGGAAATGGTATTGATGGCACTCCAATTATGCCCGCTATCTACTTAAACAGTCCAACTATAGTATTAAGCATCTAGAAGATGAGATTGACTAGCACTAATGGCAGTGTAGTGCAAAGAGACTGTATTGCAGCAAGCAAGTCTTTAAGAGTATTCATCAGCTCTGGCGGTATCTCAGCTGATGGTTGCTCAGCTGAGCCAGATCCACCAGATGATGCAAGAAGCGCTTTGAGTGCTGCAAGAAGATCTGCTATCTATGCTAGTCCTGGAATAGCCGGTATTGGAAGTGCGCCAAGCGCAGTAAGCACTGGCTTTAGCAAAGCTTCAATCTACGCGATTATTATGTTTGGATTGAACTTAGGGTCATTTGGATTCACATGCCCATTTATTATCTTCATCAAAAGCTGTATAGCGTCATTGAGTCCTTTTATAGCTTTCTCTGGAATCTCAGCAAGCTGCTATGCAGCTTTATCAAGCGCTTCTTTTGACTTCTTAGCTTGCTCAATAGCTTCTTGCTTTGCTTTTTGTGCAAGACTTTGCTCGCAAATCTTCTCTGTCTACTCAGCTTTCTCTTTCTACTCTTCTGTAAGCTTCTCTTTTGACATAGTATTTATCCTTAGAACGATGTAATAGCCGGATTCTGCAAAGAGTATAATGCTCTACTCTTTATTGAAGTATGTCCATTTGATGAATCTAGCTCTATTGCAGGTGATGTCGCGTTGAAATGTATGCTAGCCTTATTGACAATGTTTGGGGACACAATGTCAATTTGTGTGTCACCATCTATCACAATGTTCTTTGCTTTCAATGTTATAGTGTCACTGCTCTCTAATGTTATGTTGCCAGACGCATCCATTGTGAATTTACAAGTCTTGCCTTCTTTCTTCTTGTCTTCTTTCTTCTTGTCATAATCATCTTCAGCTTTAGCATCATTTGTAATGACTTCGATAAAACCAGTTTCACTGAATAAAATGTGAGCATTTCCAACTTCTATGTGATGAACAAACGCGTCATCTGGATGGCTTCCAGCCATTGCACGAGACTTATCCCACTGCTTTTCTGCTTTTTCACCGCCAAGTGTTGATGCAAAATAGACAGGACAGTTCTAGTCACCACGCTCAAAGAAGCACCAGACAACACTGCCAATATTTGGATAACTGAACATGCCATTGCCTTTCACTGCGCCAAATGCAAGTGATGACGCTTGCTCTGCAGATGGAAGCTTGTCAACTTTCTCGTAGTCATTCCACTCGTCTGGATACACAGCTGGAATCCATATCTTGCACTAACCTCTAGACAGATGCTTGAGCACAATGCCACGATAGAAGCCATACAGCTTCTACTCACGCATATTGTCCATGAAAATCAATTGCCTTTCAATGCCTTGTCTATCTTCTCAGCGACTTTTTCACGCAAGCGCTTCTCAAGAAGTTTGTATGCTTGTACATTGTCACCGCCATATATTGCTCTAACCATCTTCTCAGATGTCTCATTGCTCTTTGCTCTTCTAATTGCTTTCATTTTCTTTCTCCATTGCACTTGATCATTCATCAATTTTCAGTGAATACAGTACATAAAAGCACATGCGAACTTTACATTTGACTTTTCCACCTGGATCTTTTGACTTGAGCGACTCGCTCTAGAAAAACTTCTCAATCTTCTCTCGCTCCGCGTCATCTATTGGTAGAATCTTATAGTCTTTTATGAACTTTGATGAATCTTCTACATTTTTGAAGCTGTTAGACACTTGCATGGCGACTATATTGTCTTTTGTTATGTTTTCAGTATTGTCAGCGCCGGCAAACACTTTCATGTACTTGTCAAATACCTCAGCTGCTTTTTCTTTAGCTTCTGCCAGTTGTGTGTCATAGTCTTTCATAGCATCTCTTTGTAGATTGCCGGCATCATGCAGAATGTTCTTGAGACCATCCTCTTTAGTGAACTCCGCATCTTCTGGCACTTTTGAACCAGCTTCAGAAAATGCATTCTATATTGACTTCACATGCTGATTGAACACATCTATTTCACTAGCATCGCCTGCTGGATCAAGAAGCTTCTTGCCCTTACCATACAATTTTGCGCGCAGCTTTGATATGTCAGTCAATGCGTTCTTCAACTTGAATGACATGTCATACTCAAAGTCTCTAACAATTCCAGCCTAATACTGCCCTGACTTGTTTCTCAAGTCAAACCATGTATTTCTAATGTCTTCCGGATTTCCATTAGAGTTATCATTCTTTACTCCTGTATTCACAATGAATCCATTCTACTCGCCTGCGTCTCCTTTGACTGCTTGTCTACCAGCAAAATGAAGTTTAACTACTATCTATGCTGCATTAACTGTGAACAAAATGTTGTCTTTATCTGCCATTTAAACCCCGCTTGTCATATCAAATTCTTTCTTTCATATTCTGGATCTTCATACTTCATCCATCTTATTGGAATGATGTACAGGTCATTGCGTTTGTTGTCTACATCATCTAAATCAACATCAATGTCAGCATCAGTCTTTATTTCGACAGTGTTTATTTCTTCTTTGCCAAATTCAAGAATATATGCTGTTGTAAGCTTCTTAGTATTTTTACTTGATTCTGAACCCGGATTAGGTAGACCGGGAGGACTTGGTGGAGTTGGAGATAGTTCTTCTTCATCAATGTCAAATGTAGCTAAATATATAATATATTCTGGCAAGACTTCAGACTTATAATATGTCAAAGTGCTCTTTGCACTGCTGCCATTGAATATGCTGCTGTCTACTTCAGCTTTTGACGGAACACCTTTTACAGTGAATATATCAAAATTCTCGTCTGTCATGATCCCATTTGTCATGAAAGACTTGTTTATTATGCTCTTGACGGTGCCAGAGTTAAAATACTTGAAGCCTTTTGTAGCAGCGCCATAAGTCTTTCCATCAGTTCTTTCTATGCCTTTTTTGCTGGGATATGTCAAAAACACAAAAGAAAACTCTTTATTAAGTCTATTGTAATCTGCTTTGCTTCCAAGCGAATGGTCTTTCAAGAAATTCTTCACGTCATCACTCTTAGCGACTCCAATGAACCAATTGTTTGATATGTTGTCTCTATTGTCTACTTTCTCATTTCTCTTCTTGCTGTCTTGCATGCTGTTCGTAACAAACTCTTCTACATTCTTGTGCAAGATTCCATTTACATCAGTCAAGTCAATTCCATAGTCTTCTTTGCTTGAGTCTGCTGACTCGTCTAACTTCATGACTGACGCAGTAATCAAGTCCTCACTGATGTCTTTTGCATTAGCTCGCTTGAGCGCAGTAGTCAATATCTGCTTCATCACTCCATCATCAATGTCAGGAAGCTCAAACTTCTCTTTTGACTCATCACTTTCTCCGCCGTCTGGCTTGTCTTCTTCAAACAATATAGAGAATATGTCATCACTCACAGATGTTGACTCATTCATCTTACCATTACTAGCATACTGCGCTGGAACAGCTGCAATAGCGTTTTTGTAGTCGCTGCTCAAGAAACTGTCTGGCAAGTCGAACAACTTGAGGTTCTTCTGCAGGCTCTGCTTTATTCCGCATTGAATAGAGAACAAATTGCCATCTTTTTCATTTTTTCTATATTTGTCATCTATCAAATGAGCAGCATAGCTGATTGCATCTTCTGCATTGAACTTTGAACTATCGTCAGAACTGTTCTCTTCAGCTTCATCTATCATGTTGA
>Ga0256407_10004015_pt1 | contig 25185 bp, 23 predicted proteins | sample RumenRJG_04DNA_FD_193489 | JGI IMG/M metagenome (GOLD analysis project Ga0256407, IMG submission 193489) | Bovine rumen microbial communities from Lethbridge, Alberta, Canada - RJG_04 | ecosystem: Host-associated > Mammals > Digestive system > Stomach > Rumen | place: Canada: Alberta... | reverse complement strand
GTATGCTCTTGTCCATGCCCATTGCTGCCATGACTGCGTTGGCTCCGCTGCCGACACCGCTCTGGAACACCAGATGATCGGGATTCAGCACACCGCACTTGATATTCCATTTTATAAACTCTGCCACGTTGCCGCCTACAGCGTTATGCACATCCGACGAAGGCGGCATCGGGCGTGATTCATCAGGCAAATTGCAATATACCAAACCTTTGATACGTTCTTGAGGCACTTCAATATACGGCTTGCCAATACGATCCATAGGGGTTTGGATATCTATTACCGTGCGTGCCCAACTGTCCTGTATCTCATATACATCGTGCACGCCCTTGATGTCTTCTCCGTGCCAAGCGTTGAGTTCTATAAAACTTCCCTTTTCTGCCATACGGCATACTGTAGGAGCTATGCCCGTCGCCGCTGTGGGATATATGCGGCACATACCATTTACATACTCAATATCACAGGCTTCCACAATACCCCATACTGGAGTGTTTGTCACCTTCTGGCGCAAAAAAGCAGCACTGTCTGTGAGGTTGAGGTCACAAAATTTCAATTTGCCACCATTATACGCCTTACGCATATCTTTATTATCGCAATAGGGTATGCGGCTGATGACCGCATCGGCACGTACAAGAGTGCCGTCACAACTATCGCCAACCGAAGCACCGGCATTGAGATGTATCTTGAATTCACGCCCTTCCTCGTGCTCCTTCATAGCCTTTTGCGCTACAGCAGGCATAATAGTTTTGGGAGTACCTGAGGGACTGAAACCGCCTAAAGCGACAGTATCACCGTTTTGGATAAACGCAGCCACCTCCTGTGCTGTTAATTCGGGGATTTTCATGAATTCATGTTCTAAATTATGGTGCAAAGGTATATCAAGATTTTGTATTAACTATATTTTTTGCACAAATAAATCAAAAATGCGCCAAAAATATGAAAATGAAAGAAAATTAGAACAGCATATCTTAAAGACATACTATGCCGATGCGCCAGCGCACGACAGTTTGAAGTGCACCGGCCCGTCGTGCCGGATGTTTTCGTTGAAACGGAAACAGCTCTCGTATTACGGCGTGAAACTTTCCGTCCCTCCAGGTGGAACGTACGTTCCATCCCATGGAACGTATATTCCATCCCGCAGGACATACGTTCCATGGGCCGGAATTGAAAACATGACGCGAGAAAGATAAAAAAAATAAGGGCACCTGACGATTCAGGTGCCCTCTTGCTTGTGTTTTAACTATCTACATCTTGTCAAAGAGGATATTCCTCAAAGGCATACAATACTGTAGAGAGATATCTCTCGCCTGTGTCCGGGAGCAGGACGACAATTGTTTTCCCCTTATTCTCCGGACGCTTGGCGACCTCCTTAGCCGCATAGGCCGCTGCACCGCTGGATATGCCGACCAACAGACCTTCCTGCTGAGCCAACTGACGGCCGGTGCGTATGGCGTCATCATTGTCCACATCAAACACTTCGTCAATAAGACTTGCGTCGTATGTCTTGGGCACAAAGCCTGCACCGATGCCTTGGATTTTATGCGGGCCGCTTGTTCCGCCGTTCAGCACAGGTGATGTCAGAGGTTCGACAGCAATGATTTTCACTGCCGGGTTTTTCTCTTTCAAAGCCTTGGCGACACCCGACACCGTACCTCCGGTGCCCACGCCGGCAACAAAGATATCAACCTGTCCGTCAGTATCTTCCCATATCTCCTGACCTGTTGTCAGGTAATGTTTTTCAGGATTGGCGGCATTCTCAAACTGCTGCAAAATGACACTTCCCGGAATTGTATCGCGCAATTCATTGGCAGCCTTAATCGCCCCCGGCATTCCTTCTTTGCCACTCGTCAGCCTCACCTCGGCACCATATGCCTTGACGAGGTTACGCCGCTCCACACTCATGGTTTCGGGCATCGTCAAAATGAGTTTGTAGCCTTTTACGGCAGAGACCAGAGCCAAGCCGACACCCGTATTGCCGGAGGTAGGCTCTATGATGGTCGCTCCGGGCTTGAGCAATCCCTTGGCTTCAGCATCCTCAATCATGGCAAGAGCAATACGGTCCTTCACCGACCCACCCGGGTTAAAATACTCTACCTTGGCAATAATCGGAGTGTCTACTCCTGCCGATTGACTAAACTTATTGAGTTCTAAAAGAGGTGTATGACCTATCAAATCTGTAAGTTGTCTGACTATCCTTTTCATATCTGGTATTTTTGTTTAAATCTTATCTAAAGCCTGACGCAAGTCAGCAATGATATCATCGACATGCTCCACACCAACAGACAGACGTACTGTCGTCGGAGTGATATGCTGCTCTTTCAGTTCCTCGGGAGTCATTTGGGAATGGGTTGTCGTAGCAGGATGAATGACCAGCGATTTGACATCGGCAACATTAGCGAGCAGAGAGAATATTTTCAAGGCATCAATAAACCGCCATGCGTCTTCTTGCGTACCATTGATTTCAAAAGTAAAAATAGAGCCACCGCCATTGGGGAAATACTTTTTATACAACTCATGATCGTGGTGAGAAATCAGCGCCGGGTGCGACACACTCTTTACTTTGGGGTGCTTGGACAAGAAGTCAACCACCTTGAGAGTATTCTCTACATGACGCTCTATACGCAATGGTAATGTCTCAACACCCTGTAGCAGGATCCATGCATTGAACGGAGATATAGCGGCACCGGTATCACGCAGTATGACTGCACGTATACGGGTAACAAAAGCAGCCGCACCGGCAACATCGGCGAATATCGCCCCGTGATAAGACGGGTCAGGCTTGCCAAGCGTCGGATATTTGTCCGCATTGGCTTTCCAGTCAAACGTGCCGCCGTCAACGATAATACCTCCAAGCGATGAGCCGTGACCGCCGATGAATTTTGTCGCGGAATGTACCACGATGTCTGCGCCATGCTCAATCGGGCGAATCAATATTGGAGCAAATGTATTGTCAACAATAAAAACAATGTTATGCTTGTGGGCGACAGCGGCAACGGCATCCAAGTTTGTTACATCTGAATTAGGGTTACCGAATGTCTCTGCATAGATAACCTTAGTATTCGGACGTATGGCTGCCTCCAACGCATCCAAGTCATTAACATTAACGATAGTATTGCTGATGCCATAGCTGGTCAGCGTATGAGTAATCAAATTAAACGAGCCTCCGTAGAGATTGTCGGCAGCCACAATATGGTCGCCCTCGTTACAGATATTCTGCAAGGCATAGGTTACAGCCGCAGCGCCAGATGCAACAGCCAGAGCGGCAACGCCACCCTCTAATGCGGCAATACGCTTCTCCAATACTTCTTGGGTAGAATTAGTCAAACGGCCGTATATATTACCCGGATCCTTTAGTGCGAAACGATCAGCCGCATGCTGCGAATTGCGGAAAACATATGATGTCGTCTGATAAATAGGCACGGCGCGGGCATCAGTCGCAGGATCTGCCTGCTCTTGCCCGACATGTAGTGCTAAAGTCTCTAAATGAAGTTTGTTCTCTGTCATAATCTTTAATGTTTAGTATTTAAATATGTATAGATAAATTTCTGTATTGTCAATGCAAAGGTACGGAGCATTTCACAACTGCGGAATCGTACACATGAGGTATTTTATATACCACAATTATGGTATATTTATCGTCGGCTAATGACAACGGACTACGATATTAATTTTACAGAACGCTTTGTCAGGTTGACAGAATATATTAATTTTGTAAAGTGCATAAACAGAATCTGAAATATACGGTTGCCGGACATACCTTCAGCGTGGAAGCCCCTGCGGGTATAATGCGTAAGGGATATATGCCTTTTGTCACCGACTGTGGTGATAATGTGTTCAAACTGACATTGGTCGATGAAGCTGTCAATGAGGAAGGCTTCGTACTCGAAATAAAACAAAATCTTGAAGGGCAAGTGATTGAAGCGGGCCACATAGGTAATCTGCCCACCTTTCGCTTCGGTCTTAAAAAACAAATGACCGGCACTCTGATATGTGCTGAGGACTATAGTGAGAATACGCTGTCGCTGAACACATCAGACAAACAGTTGGCTATCTACACTATAGACAACGCGCTGATGATACTCTATGCCTTGTCTACTGCTGACAAGAACACGCTTCTGGTGCATGCTTCCGTAACGGTGAACGATGGACGAGGATACCTGTTTATGGCTCCAAGCGGCACGGGAAAGAGTACACATTCACGCCTGTGGCTCCGTCACATCAGTGGTACTCACCTCCTCAATGACGATAACCCTGTATTGCGGCTCATGCCTATCGACAAAGCTACAGGACGCGAAGAAGCGATTGTCTTCGGGTCGCCATGGAGCGGAAAGACACCATGTTACCTCAACGAGTCCTACCCCATCGGCGCTGTCGTTGAAATCGCCCAAGCGCCATATAATGCCATCCAAAAACTCTCTCCGTTGAGGGCATATAGTGTACTTATGGCATCCGCATCGGGGAAAAGATGGGACAGGAAATTGGCAGACGGTTTGCACAACACGCTCAACATTTTCGCACAAAAGGCACCTGTTTATCATTTGGACTGTCTGCCTGATAAAGAAGCAGCAATCCTATGCAGCAGCACTATAAGACGCCCAGAATAGCCCGGACGAACATGACAGACAACGAAAAGATAGAAGAAGCTGTACGCCTCGTGAACGAGGGGATGAAGGTCACATTGGCCGTGAGAGGCAACAGCATGCTCCCGTTTATTATCGGCGGGCGCGACAGTGTTGTGCTGGAAAAGCCAGAGGGTATTTCTGAAGGTGATATCGTCCTTGCGTGGTGCGATTCCAACTATTATGTGATACACCGCATCATCAATATTGACGACAATAAGGTGATTTTGATGGGCGACGGTAACGTCATCGGCAAGGAACACTGCCTGCTCAGCGATGTGAAGGCCAAGGCGACACATGTAGTCAGAGGTAACGGCAAACCACCCAAGCCACTCTACACAAAACGTATGCGTCTGATGGCTAAATTGTGGAAAACAGCTATACCTGTAAGGAGATATATCCTATTTGTCATCAGAATAATAACATCGGAAAAATATAAACTTTAAATATGGAGCTGAAAAAAGGATTTGTATTACGCGAAATTTGCGGTGAAAGAGTCATTGTTGCCGAAGGCCTTGACGTGATTAATTTCAACCGATTGCTTAGCCTGAATGACACTGCGGCATTCCTATGGAAAGAAGCTTCGCGAATGGGTACTTTCACAGAAGAAGATTTGGCGGAAGCACTATGCCGCGAATATGAGATTGATGCAGATACGGCACGCGATGACGTACACAGCATTGTGCAAGAGTGGCAACGTCTTATGCTGGTATGAGATACCTCAAATGGATATGGCTTAATACACTGGGCATCAGAGCAAACATGGCGCTGAGGGTAATACTTGGATTCGTTCAAGTAATCTTAGGACTGGCGCTGGTTTGGCTCTGCAAAGAGTTTATTGACATAACCATCCGCACAGGCACCGTACACGACATCTGGACTAATATCATTCTGCTCATCGCAGTCATGTTAGGCAATATCGCACTGAGACAATGTTATTACTATATGGGTGTCGAAGCCCGCACGAGGCAGACAAACGGCATCCGCCTGCGCATCTTCAGCAAGCTGATGTTCCAGAGGCTCTACGAAGGTGAGACGCTGCACTCCGGTGACATGGTGTCAAGACTGGAGCACGACATAGACCAGGTAGGCGACACTGTGACCTCTGTTATCCCTGAAGCTTTGGTAACCTGTGGAAAACTTCTCGGTGCATTTATCCTGCTACACTGGATGGATGCCACGCTGGCGTGGGTGTTATTATTAGCGACCCCACTCTTCATCGCTTTCGGCAAACTGATGGCGCGGCAACTGAAGTCCATGACCCATGACATCAGACAGCAAGAGAGCCACATCCAAATGACAATACAGGAAAGTCTGGAACACAATACCATACTTAGAGCGCTGGAAAGCACCAGCCTGATTACCACACAGGTCGGAGAGATGCAGCACGAGTTGCACGGCAAAATCAACCGCCGCACTCGTTTTACCATTGTGACACGCACTGTCATAGCACTGTGTTTCGGACTGGGTTATCTGTTTGCTTTCATCTGGGGTGGTCTCCAGCTGCGCGAAGGTGCCATAACACTTGGTGTTATGACATCGTTCCTGCAACTCGTAGGACAAATTCAACACCCTGTACTGAACCTGCTCAACGCCATACCACAACTTATACACACCGCTGCCAGCATAGACCGACTGACAGAACTGGAACAGCTCCAGACTGAAGAGCAACAGACGGCAACGGGACAGGCTGCAGCAGGACAAATGATACAGGGGGTATGTGGCGTGACATTCGACAACGTCAGTTTCAGCTATGCCAAAGGAGATTTTCCCGTGACGGCAGGATTTACCCACGACTTCCGCCCGGGCTCAAAAACAGCTATCATGGGGCATACAGGCGTAGGAAAGACTACCCTTTTCAGGCTGCTCCTCGGCCTGGCAGAACCGACAAGCGGGACTATCTCCATTTATGACGACACCCGACGGCTGCGCATCAATACGGAAACCCGACGCTACATGGTATTTGTTCCGCAAGGAAACACACTGATGAGCGGTACCGTGCGCTACAACCTGTTGCTGGCACGACCCGATGCCAGCGATGACGAACTGCGCAGCGTTTTGCACATAGCCATGGCAGACTTTGTAATGGATATGCCCGACGGTTTAGATACCATCTTGGGAGAACGCAGCGCAGGACTCAGCGAAGGTCAGGCACAGCGCATCGCCATAGCGCGCGGACTACTCCGCCCCGGCAAAATATTGCTGCTCGACGAAATAAGTTCGGCACTTGACGAACAGACTGAGAGCGAACTCTTCAAACGACTTTTTGAAGCCTATCCCGACAAAACGGTTTTAATGATTACACACCGTCAGGGCGTCGCTAATTTGTGTGACAAAATTGTGACATTGGGATAAACGCTTCCTCTCTCCTTGCGTAAATTCGGCAGGTTATTGCCGGTAACCGGCACTGACCAATGAGTATGGGGTAAACCTGCCGTTAAAAAGGCACGCCGATAATTGTCATGCTCGGTTGTGCGTATTCTGAATCCTATTCTGCTGGAATAGTGTGCGACAGTGACGCGTTATTTTTTCTATTCCTGCGCATGGAACATAAGTTCCAGCCTATGGAATACACATTCCGGCCCTTGGAACTTACGTTCCACTGGCTGGAACGGAAAACTTACCGGCATCAAAATAACAAAACGTAGGGCTGACAAATGTCAGCCCTACGTTTAATATCCATAAAGATACCTGAAACCGAGTGCCAGGCATATTTAAGTCTCAATCAAGCCGTATGCGAGGACTTATAAAATAGCGTTAAGTTTTTCCTCAAGCACATTGGCAGGAACTGCGCCGATGCTCTTATCCTTTACTTCATCGCCGACGAGAAAGAATACTGCGGGAATATTGCGTATGCCGAAACGGCTCGTCAACTCCTCATTCTCGTCCACATTACACTTGCCGACAATGGCCTTTCCCTCATACTTCTGCGCTAATGCCTCGACAGTCGGCGCAAGATGGCGGCAAGGACCGCACCAGTCAGCGTAAAAATCAATCAACATTGGTTTGTTCTGGGAAGTGTATTCCGCAAAATTCTGATCGGTAAATTCAATTTCCATTTTGTTCTTATATTTAATTGTTAAATTTTATTTGTTTGAGCGCTGCGACAAGACGGTCGTTCTCCTCCGTATTGTGTACAGCGATACGGACAAAGTTTTTGCCCTCCAGACCATGTTTGCTTTCGCAATCCTTGATAAGGATATTTTCGCTCTCAAGCAACCTGATTGTCAGTTCTGAAGCAGTGAGAGGAGACTGCACCTGACACAAGAAGAAGTTGGCCTGCGAAGGCAGCACCTTGAGATAAGGCACTTTATTCAACTCTGACTTAAAACGCTTGCGTTCAGCTACAAACTTGGCGCAGGCTTCCTTATACAGAAAGTCATATTTATTGAAAATCTGCATATAGAATTCAGCAAAAGAGTTGATGTTCCATATTGCCACATCATGCCGGATAAACTTGACCGTCTCTTCGTCACTCGTTGCCAATAAGCCGAGCCGTAATCCGGGCACGCCATATGATTTGCTGATACTCTTAATAACCACAAGCTCCGGATGACGCTCCAAGATATCATCTTTGAGCAATGAACTTGTCGCGTAATCATCACTGAAGTCCACGAAACTTTCGTCAACAATCAGCCTTATTCCCTTGCCAGCGCACCAGCCACTCATTTTAAGAATATCGCTGGTGGCAATGAAGTGTCCTGAGGGATTATCCGGATTAATCAACAGCAAGGCAGAGATATTCTTGTCAGAATAATAATCTTGCAGGTCCGCGATTGTGTAGGAAAAGTCTTCTTTGTCAGAAACAAATGGGACGATGCGATCGCTGTCGATACGATTGGGATATTCCTCAAAGGTGGGATAAATCACGCCAAGTCTGCCCGTGACAGAACTCACGAGACTCTTTATCAGTTCTGCAGCGCCATTGCCCACGGCAACATACTTGCTACGGATATTAAAGTACTTACCACCCAACATACTGTTAATACCCATGCCGGAAGGATAATCCCTCAACAGCACTTCAAAGTTTGCCTTCATCTCCTCAATCATGCGCTGAGGCGGAAAATAAGGATTTACCAATAAGCAGTAATCCAAAGTGCCGGGAAAACGCCAGTAACCGCCAAAGCGGTGAGTATAATCGTGCAGACGGCTCCTGCTGTCTTGGAAAAGCGATGAAGCCGTATTCAAATCCTGAACATCATCTATCTCATACCATTTTTTCTTGCCAATAGGCATAGCCTTCAACTCATGGCTATTCAGAAAACTGATGATGCGCAACACGTTCTCGTAATACTCATTATTACCGACAGCCTTACAATATGCGTCTAAGAAAGGAACATACTTGTTGGCAGAAAAAGCCTTACTGAATTTGTAGATGTTGACGGTTTTGTAATAAAATGCCACCTCTTCGTACTTAAAGGCTTTCTTCGGAATGAAATTAACAATATTGTCATCATCATCCAAGCGAACCACCGTACCATCCATCCACGTCTCATATTTAGCCACTAACGCCAAATTAGGATAGGGGTTGTCAACAATAGCCTGCAAAACCTGATCTTCAAATATAAGGTCTGATTCAAGTAACAGCGTATCATCCTCCTGCATTTTGTCTTTGGCGAGAGACAGTGAGAAGATATTGTTGGTCTTGTCATATATAGGGTTGGTCACAAACTCTATATTCACTTTACCCTTATACCTGTTTCCGATATAGTCAATAAGTTCCTGACCTTTGTAGCCGACCACAATGACGACTCTCTTAAGGTCTAATTGGGATAGCTGGATGAGCATACGATCAATAAGTCTGACGCCATTGACCTCCACCATACACTTGGTATTGTTCCTGGTAAACTCACCAAGACGCTTACCCATTCCCGCTGCTAAAATAATCGCTTGCATCTGTCTCTTGTTTATGAAGGCTGTACTAAACTATTGGAGTTTTTTGACTGCCTCTGCTATACGTCTGAACGCCTCGCAGATATTGTCCTCACTGGTAGCGTAACTCATTCGGATACAATCATCATCACCAAACGCTTTGCCACCTACACAGGCCACATGACCTACCTCCAGTAAATACAACGCAAGGTCCATGCTGTCATTTATCTTACAGTCGCCATAACTTTTACCGTAAAGAGAAGACACCTTCGGGAAAATATAGAAAGCACCTTCAGGATCATTTACTTCAAAACCTGGGATTTCACGCGCCAGTTTGACGATAAGATTCTTTCTTCGCTCAAAAGCCTGACGCATATCCTCAACACATTGCTGGTCGCCCTCAAATGCAGCCTGCGCAGCAACCTGACTGACAGAACACGGCCCACTGGTATACTGCCCTTGAAGTTTGTTACATCCCTTTACAACCCATTCAGGAGCAGCGATAAAACCAATACGCCAGCCAGTCATGGCATATGCCTTGGAAACGCCGTTGACGATAACCGTGCGCTCTTTCATACCAGGCTCTTTGGCAATGCTGGCACTCGTGCCGATGTAATTGATATGCTCATATATCTCATCAGAGACAACAATGATATTCTCATATTTCTTGACTACTTCTGCCAACGCAGCCAGTTCTTTTTGACTGTAGACCGCACCGGTAGGATTACTAGGCGAACAGAGAATGAGCATCTTTGTCTTGGGCGTGATAGCAGCATCCAGCTGTTCTGCTGTAATCTTAAAGTTTTGGGAGATGTCAGCCTTGACAAAGACTGGTTTTCCGCCCGCCAGTTTCACCATCTGGGGATAGCTTACCCAATATGGCGCAGGTATAATAACCTCGTCACCTTCATTGACCAATGTCATGACAACATTACATACGCTCTGCTTTGCACCATTGGAGCAGAGTATCTCTGCCGGAGTATAATCCAGCCCGTTCTCTTTTTTCAGTTTGTTTACAATGGCTTTGCGCAATGCAGGATAGCCCGGAACGGGAGAATAATGAGAGAAATTGTCATCTATGGCTCTGTGGGCAGCTTCTTTGATAGCTTCAGGTGTATTAAAATCAGGCTCGCCAATGCTTAAATTGACAACATCAATGCCCTGTGCTTTTAGTTCCGCACTCTTTTGCGACATCGCCAAAGTGGCAGACGGTTCCAAACGATTAAGTGCGCTTGATAACTTTTCTTCCATAAATAATTTGTTTAAGCAGTTATTTTCTGTCACCGAAGAATCTCAGCAGATACAAAAACAGATTGATAAAGTCAAGATATAAAGAAAGGCTACCCATCAATGCCAGTTTCTGAGTGCTTTCATTAACATCGTCACCATACATCAAAAACATTTGTTTAATTTTCTGCGTATCGTATGCAGTCAGTCCGACAAACACAATGATGCCGATAAAACTAATGAGCCATTGTAACGGACTACTTGCTAAAAAGATATTCACAACACTGGCAATAATCAAACCGACAAGCGCAAACAGCAAATATCTGCCGATGCCACTCAAGTCCTTTTTGGTATTATAGCCAATCAGGCTCATAGCGGCGAAGGTTCCCGCAGTGATGAAAAAAGTCGATGTTATAGACGTTAATGTGTATGCCAAGAAAACAAACGACAGGGTCACGCCGTTAAGAATACTGTACACAACGAATAGTATGCCTGCCGTAGGAAACGACATCTTGTTGATTCTTGCTGTCAGATAAATAACAAGCCCTATTTCCGCAATACAGAGGACCCAAATACTTGCCGGATGCGTCATGATAGCTGTCATCAAGCTGGCATTCTGCGCAACACACATAGCCGTTAAACCTGACACGACCAGTGCCAATGCCATCCACACATAAACCTTACGCATCAGCGATGCAAACGCGGTTGTCTGATAAACAATTTTTTCTTCTGTGTCTAAATTATACATAACATTCAAAGTTAAGAGTTTCTATTTTGTTTTCCGTAATTCATAATCCTAAAAATGGAGTTTATGCCCCATGCGCTCACGCTTGGTCTTTAGGTATTTTTCGTTATAGGGATTAGGCGTAATCTCTATGGGCACAACCTCTGTCACTTCCAGGCCGAAGCCTTCCAAACCGATACGTTTCACGGGATTATTGGTAATAAGGCGCATTTTACGCACGCCGACCTTATTCAGTATCTGTGCCCCGATGCCATAATCGCGCTCGTCCGGGTCATAACCCAAATGAATATTCGCGTCAACGGTATCATATCCTTCCTCTTGCAACTTATATGCTGCTATCTTTGCCATCAATCCGATGCCGCGGCCTTCCTGATTCAGATAAAGCACAACACCTTTTCCCTCTTTGTCTATCATTTCCATCGCTTTATGGAGCTGGTCGCCACAGTCGCAGCGCTTGCTGCCAAAAATATCGCCGGTCATGCAACTGGAGTGCACTCTGACAAGTATCGGTTCTTCTTCCTTCCATTCTCCTTTTATCAAGGCGATATGCTCCAGCCCGTTGCTTTTTTGGCGGAAGGGTATCAGTTGGAAATGTCCATAGTCTGTCGGCAAATCAACCTTATTACCCATCTCCACGAGTGTCTCGTGCTGCAAGCGGAAAGATATTAAATCCTTTATGGTAATGATTTTCAAATCATATTTGTGCGCCATCTCTATCAACTGAGGCATCCGTGCCATTGTACCGTCTTCATTCATTATTTCCATAAGCGCACCTGCAGGATATAATCCGGCCAGGCGGCACAAGTCGATACATGCTTCCGTATGACCACTACGGCGCAACACGCCATTGTCCTGGGCATACAGGGGATTGATGTGGCCCGGACGGCCAAATGTCTCAGGTGTCGACGCGGGGTCAGCCAACGCTCTGATTGTAGCGGCACGGTCGTGAGCTGAAACGCCAGTAGTACATCCCTCCAGTTTGTCTACCGTGACAGTAAACGGCGTACCCAGCATTGAGGTGTTGTTGGTCACCTGATGCGGTAAGTCCAGTTCCTTGCAACGGCTTTTTGTTATCGGTGCGCACAGCACACCTCTGGCGTGGACAAGCATGAAATTAACATCCTCAGGCGTTATTTTCTCTGCAGCGATAATGAGGTCGCCCTCGTTTTCCCTATCCTCGTCATCGACGACTATAACAAACTTCCCGTTCTTGAAGTCTTTTACTGCGTCTTCTATATTGCTCAATTGAAAAAGTTCTTCCATATATTATTTTGCTATATACATTGTTTCAGTTGTTCTGTTGTTTTCTCTATCTGTCTCATGTCATGATAAAGCATTATGCGGAAACGCCAAATGCGCCATGCGAGAATTAATCCAATAGGAAACAATACACCTACTGCAATATTTATGCCACGCTTTCTGAAAGGTGACAGATGTGCCGTCGCATACATCTCCGGATAGTTGCTCATATAAGTCAACACCTTTACATTACGACTATTGGACAAGTTTGCCAGACACTCTTCCAAATCATGAGATATGTCAGAAACTTCATCGCTCCTGACAGGCCTGAACCACAGTTTAATGTAATTGGGTGCATAGGGCAGATGTTCAGTTTTGATGTATTCTCTGCAACGTTCGACAATTCCCTCCAGAGTTTTCAGTTCCGCCTCATGGTCAGGTTCTTCTATAATGACCTCTTTGCGGTTGAACATCCTTCCGCGCCTTATACCGAAGAATCTGCGCACCGCATTAATGTAGTTGTCAAGGTTGAATACCGTGGAGTCTTTGTTGGCCTTATAGGTGATAAACGCGCCAAACGGAGCCAAGACGATGGTACTGATCCACATACCCAGCCAAACGTCTACAGACTCTTCTCTGGCAAGTTTCATACCAGAGGTATTGATGATGTAATACGTGATAAAGATAATCACGGATATCACGGTCGGGAATCCCAATCCGCCTTTGCGGATAATCGCTCCGAGTGGTGCGCCGATAAAGAAGAAGAACAGACATGCCAGTGACAGCGCAAATTTGTTATGCCACTCTATTTTATGCTTTCTTACATCCAGGTAGCCAGACGATGTGAGCGGTTTTTCCCATTCCAAATCCGTTTTGATCTGCTCCGTTTCCTGTTTTGCCTTCCGCACGGCCTCCAGTTTCTTTTCGGCACTCAACTCCGCGAATATTTTGGATATGTCTGTCTTGGTCTTGCGCGCATCTTTTTCGGCTTTGATGGAATCTGATTTTGTCAGGTCGGTCTGACTGATGTAATGGTCGTAATAATTTTTATAGTAGTTTTTTCCTACACTGTCTGCCACAGTCTTCAAGGAGTCTGCACCCCTGTTGAGTTCTTTCAGGTTCTTGGCTTTCGCCATTGTGCTGAACATATTCTCGTCCAGCAAGTCCACATCACTGTCAAAATCTATCAGCAAATCTTTCTTTTTGAAAGTTTCACGGTCGTAAGGCACGTTGATGTTTGCCTGCAACTGCCCTGTTGTCGTGCGCAAGTTTTCAAACTGCTCACCGCTATACACCGTGAACTTCAGGAAGTGTTTGTCGGCAGTGGTTTCCAGTCTGCCGGAGTCAGCCACGACTATCTGGGCATTTTCAAAGCCCTGGTCCATTTTATAGATTATGAGATTGTAGAGCATACCCGTGGCAGTCTCTTTGTGCTTAACATATAAGTTTACATTGGGTATGCCGTTATAGAAGACTCCCTCTGGTATCTCCAGAGCGGGAGATGTCTCTTTGATAGTGGCCAACAATCTCGTCAGCTGTTTCTGGGCATTGGGTGAAATGCGATTCTGAAAAATAAATGATACGCACATTAAAGCAACGCACACTATCGCCAGCGGAGCCATGATGCGCCTCAAAGGAATTCCTGCCGACTTCATGGCAGTCAGTTCAAGGTTCTCACCCATATTGCCGAAAGAGATTAATGCTGTCAGCAACACGCTCAAAGGCAATGCCATAGGCACAAGTGTAAGCGCCATATACCAGAAAAATTTTGCAATGATATCCATGGACAAACCTTTGCCGACCAGTTCTTCCAGATAGCGCCACAGGAACTGCATCATCAGGATAAACAAACATATACAAAACGCACCCACAAAAAGCAGAAGGAACTTTTTGAGAATGTAGATATCCAGTTTCTTAATGATTTTCAGCATGCTCTGTTGTTAGACGTGCGTACTATTTAAGATACAAAAATACGGAATAATTATGAATTATTCCGTTAAAGTCTTTTAAATCCGGCAATTTTCATCGGTGCGGCCTGCATGGCGGTTTACCGGAAGACTGTTTTTCAGAAAGACGGCTGTCCGGACACCCTATTTCTGTCATACCCACAATTGAAGGCCGCACTTTCAAATGCTGTAATCGGTGTAATCCACCAGTCCGGCGCGAATGGCATAGCGGATGGCCTCGTATGCAGTATTGACTTTAAGCTTGCGGAAGATGTTTTTCCTGTGCGTATTGACAGTGTGAAAACTGGAATGGCGTTCACTGGCGATTTCTTTTGTTGTCTTCCCCAGAGCAATTTCCTTAAGGATATCAATCTCCGTGGCAGACAACCTGTTGTCTTCCTTCGGGTCTTTACGATAAGTATACGCCAATATTTGCTCTGTCACAGACTGACATATAAAACGTTTGTGCCGTACGGCCATGCGTATGGCTTTGTCTATGTCAGCCACCTCGCCATTTTTGGTGACTATGCTGAATACCTGACTCTCCAGTGTGACACGGCGCACAAAATCACTGCTCAATTCGTCGCTCAGAAGCACCCACATTGCTTCGGGGAAGCGCTGATGCAGAATGAACAACTCACTTATATCTACAAAATCAAAGAGGGTATAGTCTAAAACAATAATGGCATCTTCATCCATTCGCAGCAAAGGCAACAGTTCCTTCTTGCCGGTAACAATGTCTACACGGCACTCGCCGAGACCCTCACACAGACTTTGAAGTCCTATGCGCGTTAAGCCTTGATTATCTGCTAGAATAAAGTGTGTCATAACAGGTGCAAAGGTACATTTTTTCGGAGAAATCGTCTGCATAACAGCTTGACAAAAAGAGAAATTAATCAATGCCTTTGTTTGAAAACGGCTATAGCAAAACAGTTTCGTTATGCATATAGTCAAAATTTATTACCTTTGCATCAAAACAAACATACAGCATGAGCAATCTTATATTCACACGCCGCAGTTGCCGGAAATACACTACAGACGTTCCATCAGAAGAAGCTATCAACAAAGTCATTGAAGCAGGACTGTATGCACCTTCCGGCCACAACCAGCAGTCCTGGCTGATTATCGCCGTTCTCAACAAGGGCGTACAACAGCGTTTACGCAAAGTCAACGCTGAGATATGGGGCAAAAGCATGGACCCTTTTTACGGTGCGCCCGTCATTCTTATCGTGCTTGCCGACAAGAGTAAGAAAACTTATCTCAACGACGGTTCCCTGGTTTTGGGCAACATGATGCTGGAGGCACACGAACTGGGATTGGCTTCATGCTGGATAAACCGTGCCAAGGAAACTTTCCAACGTGAAGAATGGCAAGAATGGCTGAGAACTATCGGCGTAAACCCCGAAGTCTATGAAGGCATCGGGCATCTTGCCCTGGGCTACGCTGACGGCCCACTACCCGCACCACTCCCGCGCAAACCCGGCAAAGTGCTGTGGGTAAAATAAAGACAGACTGCCAACATCGCTCTCACGCAGTAGTCACGTAAGGAGCTGTTACCGCATACGCGTATTTTTTTCTCGTCGACATGTTGTCCGTTCCATCGGGTAGAATGTAAATTCCATAGAACAGAACTTACATTCCATAGGCTGGAACATAAGTTGTATTCCCCGGAACAGAAGACTATACTAGGATGGAACAGCTTTTTTGTACACCTACAGGCAGACACTATATTGCACAAAAAAGGACAAGCCTGTTTGTATGTCAAACAGGCTTGTCCTTACAAAACCCTTCTGAAAAACGGTTTTCAATATTTGATCGTCAGGCTCTCTTGCTCACCGTAGCCCTTAATCTCCATGCGGTCAGGATAGAGACTGACAATAGAGTAATGGTTTGCACTGCCTTCTATCATGCCCACAAAATTATAATGCTTTACAGGACCTTCCAATGACTTTGAACCTTCATGATGATGGCCGGTCAGGACAGCCTTGACATTGCTGTAACGGCTCAAGATTTTATTGATTTTGTCGCCCTGCATATCGGTTCCGCCAAACTTGCCCATCGGCTGAAAAGGCATATGAGCAAAACATATGACTTGCTGTCCCTTTTTCTGAGATTTCTCAATGAGTTTCACCATCCAGTCAATCTGTTTCTGGCTTAATGTGCCATTGTACTTATGGCCCGCCTTATTCTTCTCTGCCTTGAGTTTATTGTACAGTGCTCTGGCTTCTTTTCCCTCAGACGTATTCTCCACACGGGAATAGAGAGCCAGATCGTTAGAATCCAAGAAGATGAAACGGATATTGTTTTTGACAAAACTATAATACGGCTTTTTTACGCCCAATATCTTCAACACAGAGTCTTGCTTCGGCGTACCGTAAAAATCAAGAAAGTCATGATTACCCAAGACGATGTGATGAGGTTTGTCAAGCTGGGCAAGCACGGGTTTCAATTCATAGAAACTCTCTGCATATAAATCGATATTATCTCCCAGAATAGCAGTAAAAGCCACTTTTTCTTGATTGAATGTATTGACAGCTTCCTGCAATTTCGCTTTTGGAAGTTTGTACGAGCGTGTAGGATGTTTTTTGTTTTCCGGATGTTTCGGAGAATAGTGCATGTCTGTAACAACACCAAACTTAATAATAGGCTCCTCTGCGGAAAGACAGCAGCAGAAGAACATTGCAACAACTGTTAAAATAACTGATTTCATTTTTCTCTTTTTTTTAGTATACCAACAAATATAAGCCTGCGGCAATAATGCCGCCTACAAGCGGACCGGCAACAGGAACCCAACTGTAAGCCCATCCACTGTCACGCTTGCCTTTTATAGGCAGGATAGCATGAGCCAAACGCGGCGGCAGATCTCGCGCAGGATTCATGGCGTATCCGGTCGTTCCGCCAAGCGACATACCCAAAGCGATTATCAGACATGTCACAGGGAAAGCGCCAAGGCTTCCCATGCCAATCGGGGCATCACCCATGTGAGCCGTATTGCCACTCGTCCCTATAGCCAAAATGATAAAGACAAGAACAAACGTTGCAAGTATCTCACTGAACAGATTGTTACCTCTCTTATCTATAGCCGGCATTGTGCAGAAACAGCACAACATACCGTCAGGATTATCTGACGAAGCGTCAAAATGATACTTATAGAAAACCCAGACTAACACTGCGCCCAAGAAACCGCCCAACAACTGAGCAGCAATATAAGGAGCTACCGATGCCCACGGGAAAGTGCCCGCCAACGCCAATCCCACACTCACAGCAGGATTAAGATGAGCACCGCTATAGGGACCGGCGATAAACACACCGCACATGACAGCGAAACCCCAGGCAAATGTAATAACCACCCAACCGGCACCTTGCGCCTTGGACTTATTAAGCGTGCATGCAGCACATACCCCATCTCCCATCAGCACCAAAATCATCGTGCCGAGGAATTCAAATACACATTGCTGTAATAATGTTATTTCCATAAATATCGTTTTTATTTCGTATTAATTGTTCTTCGGATAGCATCCTGCCAGCCCGCATGGAGCTTGGCAACATTTTCCGCACTGGCTTTCGGACTGAATGTGCAGTCAGCCTGCCACTGCTGCCGGATATCGTCCAACGATTTCCAATAGCCCACGGCAAGACCTGCCAGATAGCTGGCACCTTTTGCCGTTGTCTCTGTAACCTTGGGACGAATAACCGGCGTTCCCAATATATCTGACTGGAATTGCATCAAGAGGTTGTCGAGCGACGCACCGCCGTCCACTTTCAACTCTGTCAGGGATATACCGGCATCTTTTTCCATAGCCCGCACAATGTCCATTGTCTGAAATGCTATGCCTTCCAGTGCGGCACGCGCAATATGCGCCGCCGTAGTGCCACGGGTTATTCCGTAGATTGAACCTCTGGCATACTGGTCCCAATAAGGAGCGCCCATGCCCGTCAATGCCGGCACAAAATACACGCCTCCGTTATCAGGAACAGTGGCAGCCAAGGCCTCAACCTCGCTTGAAGACTTGATAATGCCCAGACCGTCTCGCAGCCATTGCACCACGCTCCCTCCGACAAAAATACTGCCCTCCAAGGCATAGTTTACCGTATTGCCAATCTTCCATGCTATGGTTGTCAGCAGACTGTTTTTGGACATGATAGGTTGTTCGCCCGTATTCATCAAAAGGAAGCAACCGGTACCATAAGTATTTTTAACAGAACCCGGCGCAGTGCACATCTGGCCGAAAAGTGCGGACTGCTGGTCACCTGCGATACCGGATATGGCTATCTGACTGCCTAACTCTGCCAAGGACGTATTGCCATAGACTTCGCTGCTGGAGCATACCTTTGGCATCATGGAAGAGGGAATATCCAGCAGTTTCAGCAGCGTCTCGTCCCACTTCAGTGTATTTATATTAAAAAGCATAGTACGGCTGGCGTTGCTGACATCTGTGACATGCACCTTACCGCCCGTGAGGTTCCATACGAGCCAAGAGTCTACCGTGCCGAAACGCAGTTCTCCCCTTTCAGCTTTCTCACGTGCACCGGGAACATGATTAAGAATCCAACGTATCTTAGTACCACTGAAATATGCATCGACTATCAATCCTGTACGTTGGCGGATGTCCTCAACCAACTCAGGTGTTTTCAGACTGTCGCAATATTCACATGTGCGGCGATCCTGCCACACAATCGCATTATACACAGGCTCACCGGTCTCTGCATCCCATACAATAGTCGTCTCACGCTGATTCGTAATACCTATGGCCGCAATATCAGCACCATTACTGCCAAGCTGCCTCATTGCCTCAAGCATCACACCATACTGGGAAGACCATATCTCCTTCGGGTCATGCTCCACCCAACCGGGCTGCGGGAAATACTGAGTAAACTCTTTCTGAGCTACCGAGCAGATATCGCCCATCTGATTAAAGACAATCGCTCTTGAACTGCTAGTACCCTGATCAAGGGCAAGAATGTATTTTTCCATATGATATCCGTTTAATTATTCTCCTATCAAATTAGCGGCTAAATCCAATAGAGATATCTCATTGGCAGCTTTAAGTCTACTCTTAATCGTCACTTGGGGACCGACAATCTCTATATTCTTCATCTGTCCGAACATATCTGACATGACACGACCGGCACAAGGAGCCCACGAACCATTTTCCACGATACCCACACGACGATTCTGATAGCCTTTTATTTGTAAATGCCATATAAAGTCATGCATCGGCGGAAAGACTGTACCGTCATATGATGACGAAGCGACGACCAAAGTTCCATAACGGAAGGCATCTTCTATATTCTCTGCCAAATCGCTGCGGCATAAATCCGTAACAACAACCTTAGGGCAACCTTTCTCACGAAGCATCTCTGCCAGACGTTCTGCGACTTTTGCCGTTCCGCCATGGATAGAAGCATAGGCAATAAATACTCCCGGCGTTTCAACTCCATAGGAACTCCAGGTATTATACAACGCCAACTGTGCCGGCAATGTGTCTCTCAACACGGGACCATGCAATGGACATATTGTCTGAATGTCGAGTTGGGACACCTTGCGTAATAAATTCTGAACCTGCACGCCGTATTTCCCGCAAATATTAAAATAATACCTGCGGGCCTCACATGCCCAATCAGTTTCCGCCGTACAAAACAGTCCACCCGTCTTTGACAATGCGCCAAACTTACCAAAACCATCTGCGCTAAATAACACTTTGTCCGTTTGGTCATAAGTTGTCATTACCTCCGGCCAATGAACCATAGGAGCCATGATAAATTGCAACACATGCTTTCCGAGCGACAAGGTGTCACCTTCTTTTACCGCCAATGTCCGCCCCTCAAGAACTATGTCTTCAAAAAACTGAGGTATCATCCTTATGGCTGCGGCAGTAGCGACAAGTATCAGGTCAGGATATTCCTGCAGCATTTCAGCTACCAAAGCCGCATGGTCAGGCTCCATATGGTGTACAATGAGATAATCGGGCTTCCGACCATTCAACGCAGTCATCAAATTGACCTTCCACGCTGTGGCCGTACGCACGTCAGTCGTATCCATCACTGCAATTTTATCATCCAGAATGAGATAACTATTATAAGACATTCCTTCAGGTACAGCATATTGGCTCTCAAACAAATCAAGATCAATGTCATCTGTACCGATGTATTTGATATCAGGAGTAATAATCATAATGTTGATATTAAACAATTATATCTACAAAAATAACAATTAATTTGCGAAGCACCGGACAAATAGCCTTACTTTTTATTTGTTGTTGCATTTAACAGGCAACGGTTCTATCCGACATGAGAATAGCAGTAAGAAGCAATATCCAAGGTTTTGTCAAGAATCAGACGCCAAACATATGTTTAGCATTTAGAGTTGTCACGCTTTCAACTTGTTGTGCAGAAACCTGATAGACTTCCGCTAAACGTGACACAATAAAAGGAATGAACGATGGCTCATTCCTTTTGCCACGATTAGGCACAGGAGCCATATACGGGGAGTCGGTTTCCAACACAATTCTATTAAGTGGCACCTTCTCCGACAACACCTGCGGTAAAGTAGACTTCTTAAACGTCAGGACTCCGCCTATACCCAAGAAAAAAGCAGGGAAAGAGTCTAACAATTCTGCAGCCTCATCAGTTGTTCCTGTAAAACAATGAAAAACGCCACGAAGGTCTTTCTCGGCAGCATACGGCTTCAGACAATCAATCAATTCGCGATGAGCCGAGCGTGCATGAATCATCAACGGCAAGTGATATTTCAGAGACCATTCTATTTGTATACGGAAGGCTTCCATCTGTTGTTCCTTCCGGGAATTGTCCCAGTAGAAATCCAGTCCCACCTCACCGACGGCAACATAAGGATGTTCACCTTGAAAACGCCTTTCCATTCGCTTTAAAACATCCACATAATCATCCGGCAAGTCCTCGGGATGAAGACCAATCATCGGATAAAGAAAGCCCTCGTACAACTTGGACAAGCGCATAACCTCATCTGCCGATTGCTCGTCAGTGGCAGGCATAAAAATACAGACTGCGCCGGTCTCTTTGGCACGGGCAATCACAGCATCCAAATCGTCCTCAAACTCTTTGCCGTAAATGTGAGCGTGAGTGTCTATATACATAACGGCCTTTAGTTTATGCGATGCATTAACTTGTCTGCAAAAGCTTTCAGTTCTGCTTTGGCATCTGCCGGCACCTGTAACTGGGCAAGGATGGCATCGGCCTTGTCATAGCATTCTTGCATACACAACTCATAGTCAGCGGGGATTCCCAAATCTTCGTACAATTGTGTAATAAAGTCTATCTTGTCTTGCGGGTCACAATTCGTATTTTCCAGCCAATCCAGCATCTGCAACTTCTGGGTTGCCGTCGCCTTATTGAGAGCACGGATAAGCAAGAACGTCTTCTTACCTTCCAGGATATCGCCGCCTATAGCCTTCCCAAAAGTTCTCGTGTCGCCAAATACATCCAGATAATCATCCTGCACTTGAAACGCCTTGCCAATCTGTATGCCATAGTCATACAACAACTGTGCGTCCTGCTCTGACGCACCGCCCATCAAAGCGCCCATTTTTAGCGCACAGGAAATCAAAACACCCGTTTTCAACCGTATCATCTCAAAATATTCGGAGAGCGTGACATCCATACGAGATTCAAAATTCATATCATACTGCTGTCCTTCACAAACCTCCAAAGCCGTATTCAAAAAGACCTCTAAAGCCTTTTGATTGGTTACCGCTGTGAATATTCTCTTATAGACCTCCATCAGCATGGCATCACCGGAAAGAATTGCCGTGTTGGCATCCCAACGTCGATGCACGGTTGGTTTGCCCCTGCGCACATCCGCATTGTCCATTAAGTCGTCATGAAGCAACGTGTAATTGTGGTACATCTCTATGGACACCGCCGCATCCATGAATGCCTCAGCATCTTTACTAAAAAGTTGCGCGCTCAAAAGCATGAACACAGGGCGGATGCGTTTGCCTCCTAAGGACAATGCATAGGCTATAGGTTCATACAAGCCTTGAGGGCTCTTCGGATATTCTATCGCAGCAATCGCCGCATTGCACTTCTCTATTAGATTCTGATACGTATACATAATTAATTAATTTTACGATATTGGTTAAGAGAAAGGCTGGTCGTCAAACTCAAATTCTACCGGAAGGGTCACTTGTGACCGTATCGGTTTGCCGTTTCGCTTGCCAGGTATCCATTTGGGCATAGTCTGCAACACGCGCAAGACCTCATGGTTCAACTCGCGTATTTTGCCGTCAACGATACGGATATCAGTCACTTCGCCCGTAGGCTCCACAATAAACGCGACAATGACCTTACCGCTCTGCTTGCGTTCCATACATATACGCGGATAGACCATATATTTGTTCAGCCATTTCATAAAATCAGCCAGTCCGGTAGGATATCTTGGAATGGAATCCACGACTATACCCGATGTCTGTTGCTCAGCCTTGGCGTATTCCAGTTTTGCCTCCTTTATCAGAGTCTCCAGCGAATCCAAGGATATATCTTTGAGTTTGTCTAATTCTGTTTCGCCATCCTCTTTCTTTTCTTCGACGGCAACGTCGCTGAGTACAGTTTTTTCTTGAATTTCCTCTGTCGCATCGGGTGCACTCGTCACCTGGCGCCGCTCCTCGTGGCGCACCGGACGCGCTTCCTTGATGCGGACGCCCTCAAAACGGGTGACATGCTTTATAGGATCACTCACTTTGACTTTCTGAGGTTTGTTGAGGCAGGTATATACAACCACAGGAGCAAAAGCTAAAAAAACAAGAAGAAACAGCACGCCTAATGCGAAGGCATAACGGCGTCCCGTTTCCCTGCGCAGCTCATAAGCGCCATACTCCTTGTTGCGATGCTTAAACAGTATCTCGCACCAACGCTCTGAGAACAAGTCGTTTCTCTTCATCCTTTTTCTTCTGCGGAAAGATTGACTTTATACAATAAATAAGGCCCTGCCTCGTTATTTTTTTAAGTAAGTTATCTTTTCCAAATGCAAAATTAGTGCAGATGTTGAAAAAAACGTAACTTTGAATTTTAATTTTAGTTAATAATGAACAATCGCAGAATACTTTCTTTGCTTTTCGTGCTGCTCACAGGGTGCATACAGGCTCAGGAGAAATCATCTGTTTTCAATTTTCTGAAAATACCTATTGCCGCCCACACGGCAGCACTGGGAGGAGAGAATGTCTCGTTGGCCATTGACGACCCGACGCTGATTTTCGGCAATCCGGCTCAAGCATCACAGGTAAACGACAAATCTATCAACCTGGATTATTTGAGTTATATTGAAGATACCAAGGTGCTGGGCGCTGCATTTACCAAGGTCTATAGCGTCAGGCACACCTTCGGTGCAACCGCCCAGTTGTTCAGCTACGGTTCGATGGACGAGACAGATGAAGCCGGCAACGTCATCGGCTCTTTTTCCGCCAAAGACATGGCGATATCTGCCTTGTACAGCTACACCATGGGCAAAGGGTGGTCAGGTGGCGCTACGTGCCGCTACATCTTCTCCAAGTATTCCGAATACAGTTCCACGGCCATCGGCGTTGACCTCGGCCTGCATTACACCAACGAGGAGAAGGATTTCTCTTTCGGTGTCGTAGCCAAAAACATTGGCACGCAATTGTCCTCGTTTCATGAAGACCACAAGGAACACCTGCCTTTCGACCTGCAGATGGGTGTCAGCACAAAGTTGGAACATGCGCCTTTCCGTTTCTCTTTCACCATGCGCGACATCACCCGATGGAGCAACGACTATTATTATAACCCTGAAAAGAAAAACAGTTTCGGAAGAAAGCTGTTCAACCATTTTGTCATCGGCGTAGACTTTTTGCCGACAAAGAATCTGTATGTCGCCGCAGGCTACAATTTCCGCCGTGCCAACGAGCTGAAAGCTGCCGGGGCTGCCCACGGCGCAGGTCTGTCGGTCGGATGCGGCATAAATGTCAAGAAGTTCAAGGCCGGCGTAGCATACGCCAAATATCATGTCAGCGCATCTTCGCTGCTGTTCAACGTTTCATATAGTTTGTAATATCGTGAAAAAAATCATCATTGCCATCGACGGCACGTCCTCAACAGGAAAAAGTTCTATCGCAAAAAAACTGGCGAACAAGATCGGATACACATATATTGACACCGGCGCCATGTATCGTGCCGTAACCTTTCTGGCACTCAAGAACGGTGTCTTCCGACCCGACGGCTCCATCGACGAGAATACTCTCGACAGCCTCCTCGGCAAGGCAAAGATAGAATTCCGTCGCAACGAGGCCACCAGCCATAGCGACATGTACCTGAACGGGGAAAACATAGAGCGCGACATCCGCGGCATGGAGGTTTCCTCCCATGTCAGCCCCATCGCCGCAATACCGTTCGTGCGCCGCCAACTCGTCTTACAGCAACAGGCCATGGGCAAGGCGGGCGGCATCGTCATGGACGGCAGGGACATCGGCACCGTTGTCTTCCCACAAGCCGAAATGAAAATCTTCATGACGGCATCGCCCGAAGTCCGCGCCCAACGCCGCTACAAGGA
>Ga0256407_10004014_pt1 | contig 25191 bp, 24 predicted proteins | sample RumenRJG_04DNA_FD_193489 | JGI IMG/M metagenome (GOLD analysis project Ga0256407, IMG submission 193489) | Bovine rumen microbial communities from Lethbridge, Alberta, Canada - RJG_04 | ecosystem: Host-associated > Mammals > Digestive system > Stomach > Rumen | place: Canada: Alberta... | reverse complement strand
ATCAGTTTTCGGTAATGAATATTCTTTAGAGTACTTATCTGACTTCGAAGAATATATTACATCCAAAGAATTAATTAGTCTTGCAGAAGAAAAAGGTTTTGCTGTATATGGAAGAAATAATGAGATTAATTTATTTGAGACATATGCAGGAAAGCAAATTACAATAGACTACAGCCATTTGAGGACTTGGATTGGACACCAGCTTCTAGCACCTTCAAAATTCGGTGCAGATTACAACAGAGACACTATGTATCCGCTCTGTTTTACACCAGATAGGAATGTTTCACTACAAGACGTTTGTCAAATTTTACGTAATAGATACGAAGGAACAAAATATTCTCCGGACGAGACCGGTAGAAATGATACGAGACCTATTGGAACTGATACTGCACTAAGTGCCCATATAGTACAAGTGTTCCCAGACCTTCCATCAGAAATGTCATGTATTAGTTGGGTAAGTTGTGGTCCGCCAGTTTATGGGGTGTTTGTACCAGTATCCAATGATTGTATAAATGTCAGTGAGGCTTACGGAGCTAATCAACCTACAGAGGATGTAGGGGTGATTGATACAGATAAATACCCATACTATGCCTTTAAAGAACTTTGTAATCGCTGTATTGGACCTGAACACTATGAAATTTATGGTAAACCTGTACAAGCATACTGGTATGAATCAGAAAGTAATATGTTTGCTGAAATGAAAGAAGTACTCAAAAAAGCAGCAGAAATGGAGGATAAAGATGCCAGGGCAATTTATATCACTTCAAAATGTAATGATATGCAGACCCAAGCATTCGAAGACGGAAAAAAATTACTTAAAGAAGTGCCTTCATGCATAACTCCTGCAACAGTACATGCAAAAAAAATAATCAGCAATTGTACTAAAATTAAATATACTGCAAAATTAAAAAACGAAAGCGAAAATGGAATAGTTAATAAAACTTTAATATTTGAGATTAATGGAGAAACATACACCAACATTACAGATTCCGAAGGTGTGGCAACAGTTAATCTAATATTACCTAATGGACTCTATGAATTCCCTGTAATATTTAAAGGAGATGAAGAATTAGGTGCAAGCTCACAAATAGGATTTATTAGAGTAAACAGTACTAATGCTGTGGATTTAGCAGCTCCAGAAATAGAAATGTATTATAAAAACGGAACCCAATTTAAGGTCTCATTAACATCAAACGGCACAGGCATTGCTAATGAAAGTGTTATAATCACAATTAATGGAGTAAATAACACACACAACACCGATGAAAATGGTACTATTGCAATGAACATTAACTTAAATAATGGTGAATATCCTGTTGTTGTTTACTATAAAGGCAATGACAAATATGATCCCGCAAAAGTTAACTCAAAAGTGACTGTCTTATCAACAGTAAACGGTACTGATGTTACAAAAGTCTTCAGAAATGGAACACAATATTATGCAACATTCGTTGACGGACAAGGCAAATATTTAGCTAACGGTACAACAGTTACTTTCAACATCAATGGAGTAGAATATAAACGCCAAATTAATGGTAGCGAAGGTAAAGCCAGATTAAATATTAATTTACCGCAAGGTGAATACATAATCACTGCAACAAACCCCACAACTAACGAAATGGCAGCTAATAATATTACCGTACTATCAAAAATTGCAGAAAACAAAGATTTGGTAAAATACTACAAAAACGATTCACAATATGTTGTAAAAATAATCGGTGATGACGGCAAACCTGTAGGCGAAAACCAAACAGTTACTTTCAACATCAATGGCGTGATGTATGAAAGAAAAACCAATGCATCAGGACATGCAAAATTAAACATTAATTTACCTCCAGAAAATTATGTTATTACCGCAATGTACGGTGGATGTAATGTAGCAAATAACATTACAGTTTTACCGGTTTTATCTGCTGAAGACTTAACTAAAAAATACGGTGATTTAACTCCATTTATAGCTAACTTAGTAGATGGTCAAGGATTACCATTAGCAAATGCAACCGTTAAATTCAACATTAATGGCAGGATGTATGAACGTAACACCAATGGAACCGGACAAGCGAAATTAAATATTAATTTAATAGCCGGAGAATACATAATTACATCCTCATACAACGGTGCCAATATTGCAAACAAAATAACAATAACCACATAAGTAAATGAATAATTTCATTTACTTCTTTTTTTATTTTTTTATAAACCTAAAAAAACAATCCCATTATTAATAAAATTAGGAATAACAAAATATTTGCTCAATTTTTAGTTAAAACTAAACAACGAATAATTTAAATATTATTTGGACAAATATAAGATTAAAGTGATTGTATGGAAAAAACCAATTATCTGATAAAGAAAAATAATACTCAAAAAGTCTATTTAACGGAAGATACTCTAGAAATAACCTTAATTTTAAATGAAGATTATCCATACATTATGGACTCCATAAGAAAAGAAAACTTTATCCTTAAAAGTGAAAAATGTAATTTATTCAAAGAATTGGTATTTGATAATAAAGTAGTTGGTTTTTGTTCTTATGACTTTTCAAGAGAATTTATGACTGCAGCTTTAAATAATATTTATGTTTTACCAGAATTTAGAGGGAACAACTTATTTAAAGAAGAATTTGAGAAAACAATGATTGAACATAACAAACCAAGCATTATGGAACCAACTCGACTTATAATAGAATTGCTAATCAAATACGGATATGCTAGAAAAATTAATGACAATATTGTTGCAAGTGCTATTGAATTAATAGTTCCTGGAGAACATGTTATAACAAATAAAGAAATAAAAAATGAAGAGGAATTATCAACCCATTTTTATGATTTAAACATTTGTGCTCCCATCCACTTACTTGACATGGACAACTGCATAATAGCTTATAGTTTAACATTAAATGATGATATAATCAGATATGATTGTATAGAAAATAGATCCAAAATCAATGATGATTATTTTAAACAAATAAAAGAGTTATTCATCAAAAAAGAAGAAGAAATTTTAAAAATATTGGTTGAATTGGAAGAAAAGCTCCCCTTAAAGGAATTTAGCTTAGAAGAAATTATCGGAAATGATGATGAACTATCACCATACATCGAAACATTGATTGATGATGCACATATTACATATTCAAAAGCTTTAGAAATTAAAGAACAAATTAAAGAGGAATACGAAGCAGGTATGATTCTAAATGAATCATTATTAATTAGACTTGCTTATTTATTTAATATTCCGGAAGCACCTACTTTAATAACACATGATAAAACGTGCCATTATTGTGAAATGCCTATAGATGATCATGATAAATATTGCCACTATTGTGGAATTAACTTAAAATATAGTCCCAATGATGTTGAAAATACATTAATTAATTCAGTTAGCCAATTTGATAGTAAAATTGACATTGTTGAGGATATCAGATACATTGCATATAAATTTTTAAAAATGATATATGAAAAAATTGACTTTGAATATGCAATATTTATGGTAGAAAATAATTTTAATATTAATTTTAAAGTATTAAAAAAGTATTTAAAGAAAAATAACTATATTAAAGATGAGCATATTACTCAAAATGGAATTGATTTTTTAAATCATCACCCTTTACATTATTATGAAAAATATAATATGGATATTGTAGATTATACAAAATTTGAAGAATATTTCTGGCAAAACTCTAATTTGGATGGGAATGAAATCTGTTTAAAATTCTTAAATAACTATGATGACAAAGATATTGAAGAAATAAAAGAAGAAATTAAAAAAAATAGTTAATATGTATTTCTTTTTGATAATGCCATATAAACAATAAATATTCCTATTAACAATAATACTATTTGTGGAAATATTGCAAACAAAATTGCAGGAATTATTTTTAGCTCAGCCAACATCCACAGAAGTGCATAAATAATAAGCAAAATTCCAAATAATAATGCAAACTTAGTAATATAACTCCTTATTGTATATTCATCTAAACCAGGTATTGGCATCAAAACACCTACAATTCTTTTGTACCAACAGAAGTTCCAACAATGACTCGATCCACCATCTGTGAGAATATACCATTTTCCACAACACCAGGAATTGTGTTTAAATCTATTTCTAAATGTTGAGGACTATCTATTTTACTAAATTTAGCATCAATTACAAAATTACCATTATCGGTTATTACCGGACCATCTTTTCTTTGAGCCATTCTAATCTCACATTCTGCACCCATATCTTCCAATTCTTTAATGACAACACGAGATGCATCAGGAATAACTTCAACAGGTACTGGAAATGTTCCTAATTCATTAACTACTTTAGATTCATCAACAATGACAATAAACTCTTTTGCAGCATAATCAACTATTTTTTCTTTAGTATGAGCTGCTCCACCACCTTTAATAAGATTGAATTCCCCATCAACTTCATCTGCACCATCTACAGATAAATCAATGTCATTTTCTTCCAAAGTAGTTATTGGAATATTCCATTTTTTAGCAAGTAACAATGACTGAAATGAAGTCGGAATTCCTTTTACATTTATCCCTTCTTCAACCATTCTCATGCCCACTTTTTCAATGAAATAATGAGTTGTAGAACCAGTGCCTAATCCTAAAATCATTCCATCTTCAACATATTCAGCAGCCTTATATCCTGCATTTTTTTTACCGGAATCATTTTTATTAGCATTTTTCATAATTAACACCATATTAAATAACAAAAGCTAAAGTAAGTTTATTAAGAGCATATCCTTTTTTACATTCTTTATGTTTTCCTTGATTTTTAATGACAATGCATTTATCATTTTCCACCAATCCCTCAGGGAAACATAAATCATGAAATTCACAATATTCATCACATTTAGGAGCTTCATATGTAAAAGTTGAGCCTTCAAAAATATTTTTAGAAGGTGTTAAAACATCAATTTGAGCTCTTTCAATCTCAACTGGAATTACGATATTTTGGGAATGAACAGGACATTTTTGTTCAGTATCCTTAACATCCGTAATCACATATTTTCTATTTAATTCTAAGCTATCAACACAAGATGATTTGAATCTACAATTTTCACATTCCTCAACAGACCCCAAATAAACAAATTCGACACCTTTTTGAGCTAACTCTTTACCAATTAATGTAATCATTAAATCACCTCAGTATTATGTGCTAATTCATAAGCAGCTTCTTTTGAAATACCATTATCTCCCAAAATAGTATATCTTTCAGGCCTTATTTTATGAGCCATTAATAACGCTTCAATTATGTCATCATCACTGATTCCCAATTCCCGAGCATTAATTGGTGCTCCAACAGCTTTAAGACAATCCCTTATGAACTTCCAATCGCCACCATATAATGCCATCATCAATATAGATCCAACACCACATTGTTCACCATGCAATTTGGGTTTATCAAGGATTTTATCTAGAGAATGTGAAAACATATGTTCAGACCCGCTAGCTGGCCTACTAGAACCTGCAATACTAATTGCCGTACCACTACTAAATAATGATTTCATGACAATTCTTGCACTTTCCTCAAGACCTGGTTTGATATTTTGAACATTATTAGTGATTAATTTAGCAGACATTATTGAAAGAGATGCTGCGGATTCACTGTATTCAACATGCTTTAATCTATGGGCCAGTTCCCAATCTTTCACAGCTGTGAAATTTGCTATTAAATCAGCACATCCCGCAGACAATAATTTAAATGGAGAATCTGCAATAATTTTACTATCACCAATAAGTGCAATTGGTGCATTTGCCTTAACTGATGTAGATCTGTTCGGATTTTTAATTGAAGCTAACGGAGATACAATACCATCATGTGAAGCTGTGGTTGGCATTGAAACAAAGTATACATCTTTTTTAAATGAGGCATATTTTGCCACATCAATTATTTTTCCTCCACCAACACCTACAACAAGAGTATCAGAATCAATATGTTCTTCTACTTCCTCTACACTATCAAATGAAGCATCATCAATAATTTTAACATCAACTTCATAATCATTTTCTTCAAGGTTTTCGATTACATATCTTGCTCCTGCATCATAAGTACTGTGGCCTGTGATAATTAAAGTCTTTTTTGATAAGTGTAAACTTTCAAAAATCTCTGCAGTTTCATAAATGACATCAGGACCAATGTAAACTTCACGAGGCATTTGTATTTTCCGATGATTCATAAATATCTCCTAAAAAATAATTATACATTTTTATATATAGAATCATTATATTAAATAACTTTTCTATTTAATTTTAAATAATATTAAAAACACATATTTATATATTATAAAAGAATTAGGTGATATGGTGGAAAATTTTAGTGAATGGTTTCATGATATTTTAGAAGAAGCAGATATTACAGATTCAAGATACCCTATTAAAGGAATGGCTATTTGGATGCCTTATGGATTTAAAATAAGAAAGTATATGCTTGAAAAAATTAAAGAACTTTTAGATAAAGATCATGATGAAATATTATTCCCGTTACTTGTTCCTGAAGCAGAACTTGCAAAAGAAGGAGAACATGTTAAAGGATTTGAAGAAGAAGTATATTGGGTTACCAAAGGCGGAAAAAATGATTTGAATGAAAAATTAGCCCTAAGACCTACCAGCGAAACTGCAATTTATCCAATGTATTCTTTATGGATCAGATCACATATTGATTTACCAATCAAATATTATCAAGTAGTCAACACATTCAGATACGAAACAAAACACACTAGACCTTTAATTCGTGTTCGTGAAATTACTACATTTAAAGAAGCTCACACTGCTCATGCAACTAAAGAAGAGTGTGACAAACAAATTGAAGATTTTATAGAAATTTATAAAGAATTTTTAGATAGTTTTGGAATCCCATATTTAATTTCAAAAAGACCAGTATGGGATACATTCCCTGGTGCTGACTATACTATGGCATTTGATACTATAATGCCTGACGGAAAAACCTTACAAATAGGTACAATCCATAATTTAGGCCAAACTTTTGCAAAAACATTTGATATTACCTTTGAAGATAAAGATGGTGAACATAAATATGTCTACCAAACATGTGCCGGAGTATCAGACCGTGTTGTTGCATCAATTATTGGAATTCATGGTGATGAAAAAGGACTTCGCCTTCCACCAATGGTTTCACCTAATCAAATCACAATCATTCCAATTATATTTAAAAAAGGAAAAGAAGAAGTAATGGCCAAATGTGAAGAAATCAAATCCTCATTGGAATCTGCAGGATTACGCGTAAATATTGATGATAGAGATATTAGGCCGGGTAAAAAATTCTATGATTGGGAATTGAAAGGAACACCATTAAAACTTGAGCTTGGGCCAAGAGATTTAAAAAACAATATTACAATAGCTATGAGACGTGATGAAGGAGAAAAAATTGAATTAACTTTAGATGATAATTTAGTAGACAATATTAAAGATTTGCTTGATAAATCCTATGAAAATCTTAAAGATTCTGCATGGAAATTCCAAAAAGAACACATAAAATTCACACAGAATATGGATGAAATCGCAGAATTAGTTGAAGCTGGAAATGTCGTTGCTGTTAACTGGTGCGGTGATGAAGAGTGTGGTAAAAAAATCGAAGAAGAAACCGGTTATGATGTTTTAGGAATTCATAAAGATGCTGAAGCAGGCGCAAAGTGTATAGTTAGTGGAAAAGATGCCAAATATCTTGCATTAGTTGCAAAAACATATTAGTGATTAAAATGGATAACATTTATGCAATAATACCTGTTAGTAAGTTTAAAAATGCTAAAACTCGCCTTTCTCCTTTTTTAACAGAAGAAGAAAGAGAACATTTGTTAAAAGCTATGCTTCATGATGTAACTGACACATTAAAAAAACATGTGGATAAAATATTCATTATCAGCGCTGATGAAGATGTTTTAAATTACGCGAAAAGTTTAAAATTAGATACAATATTAGAACATGATAATTCTAATTTAAACAAAGCATTGACCCAAGCAATGAAATATTGTAAAGGAAAAACAAGAAAAATTTTAATTATACCTTCCGATGTTCCATTAATTGGAAAAACCAATATTAAAATGTTAATTGATTCATCTAAGAAATTAGACTTTATCATTGTACCTTCCAAAGGTGGAGGTACAAACACAATTATCATGAAACCTATGGCCATTAGAACCAAATTTGGCGATTTCAGTTATAAAGAACATATTAATGCGGCAGATAAAAAGAACTTGAATCCTCAAGTACATGATTCATTATTCATGGCATTGGACGTTAATACTACTGAAGATTTAGGAGAAATAATGGTTCATGGTGAGCGAACTCATACAAGACAATACTTGAAAGAATTAAAAATTAATGTAGAGTCCATTCATGGAAGTGAACGTTTAAAAGTTACCAGAGGCTAATCATGGTCGTAATGTCAATTGCAGGAGTTGATCCGTCAGCAGGTGCCGGAATATATGCCGATTTAAAGACATTTCAAGCACATGGCGTTTATGGATGTGGTGTTGTAACTGCTTTAACAGCCCAAAATCCTTATAAAGTATTTTCTTTAAGTCCTGTTGATAAAAATTATGTGTCAGAACAAATCGATGCTGTTTTAGATGCATATGACATCAAATATGTTAAAACTGGAATGTTATATTCCCCAGAAATCATTAAATTAGTTTCAAAAAAGATAACTGAATATGATCTAAAGGCAGTAGTTGATCCTGTAATGGTTGCAACCTCTGGTGGAGATTTAACTAAAAGTGATTTGGCAAATGCTCTAAACAAATATTTACTTCCAAAATCTATTTTAACCACACCAAACATTGCTGAAGCTGAAAAATTAACTAATTTAAACATTAAATCTAAAGAAGATGCTATTAAATCAACAGAAAAACTCCCATGCAACTCCCTAATAACCGGAGGACATTTGGACGGGATAAATACAATGAATATTAATGGAGAAATTACAATTAAAAAACAAGAACTACTTGAAAGTAATAATCTCCATGGAACAGGATGTAATTTATCATCAGCCATTGTAGCTAATTTAGAAAAAGGAAATAGTTTAATTAATTCCTGTTTAAAATCATTTGATTATGTTTATGAAGCCATTAAAAATGGGAATTACGGAACATTAATAGCCAAATTATAATTGTTTTAAGCGATTCAAAAATTTCTTAAATAGAAAAAAATGGGAGGAAACTATCCTCCACCAGGTATAGTATATTTATCATTTATTCCATAAAATATACCGTCACCTTTTCTTTTTTCAGTAACATTTGATAATGCATTATTAAATATTATATTCAATAGCTTATATCCATCTTTATCAATAAACTCTGTTATGTTAGTGTTATTTTCCCTTAATTTTAACGCATCTTTTTCAATGTCAAAACATGCCGCATATATTATTTGTGAAGAGTTTTCCTCAGCTGATTCCGGAGGATATCTGCTGGTTAAATCGTTAGATTTTAAATAATCTCTGAAATTGGACCAGTCTTTTTTTATTTCTTTTCCATTATGTGTAAATTTACCATTTTCCATAATGTCTTTGTAGTTTTTACCATCAAAGTCATTTTCATTTTTAAATGCTTTAATCAACTCTAGGAAATCTTTTTCGAATTTATTAGCAATTGAAGAATTATTACTTTGTTTTGCCATCTGTTTTAAGTTGAATTTTTTATTTTTATTCATTGTTTTAAGTAATTTAAGAGCCAATGATTCAGAAGTTTTTAATTCACCTTTATTTGCAATTCTGAGAGTTATATTTTTCATAACTTCCATATCTCCAGGCGTTAACTTTTTACCAACATCATAAGATTCATCTAATGTGATTTCAGATTTTATTTGATCTTTATTGATTAAATCAAGTATTGTAAGAGACAATATGTCCACATTTATTTCATTATTATTCTCAAATAATGTATTAATTATAGGGAATGAATCATCAGTTGGAGGATTTTTAATGTTTGCATCATCAAAATTTTTATTTTTAAATCCTAACATTTTAAAACCTTATTTATATAAAAAAATTATTCTTCATCTTTTAATGATTCCAAGTAAGCTTCTCGGATTTCTTTTACAAATTCATCGTTTCCTTCAATGATAGGTCCTGTATAATCACAGTCTTTACAGACACATTGTGACCAATTTTGGGGGATAATCCAATCAATATTTGTAGAACCACATCTTGGACAAATTTTATGCATCATAATTATCACCTAATTAATATTAAAAATAAATTATTATATAAATTTTTTTGATGTTAGTAGATTTAGAATAGTATAAAAACTATTCTTCCATATCAAGATGGTCTACTATTGAATCCTGAAAATTTAAAAATTCCTTTGATTCTCTATCTCTAGGTCTTTTAATATCTACTTCAATTATTTTAGCAATTTTGCCTGGATTTTTATCAAGGACAACAATTTTATCAGCAAGAAAAACTGCTTCCTCAACATCATGTGTTACAAAAACAATCATATTTTTAAATTTATTCGAAATATCAATAACCTTTTCTTGAAGCTTGTGTCTATTTTGTATATCTAATGCAGAAAACGGCTCATCCATAAGCAAAATAGGCGGATTATTAAGTAAAGATCTAATAATTGCAACCCTTTGTTTCATACCTCCAGAAAGTTCATTGGGATATATCCTAAACCACTACTTGAACCAACCATCTCTGCTGATATTGTACACATTAAAGCAATTCCAACACCTACTTTAAGACCGGAAATTATATATGGAATTGCAGAAGGAAAAATTACTCTTTTAAGTACATTCCAATTATTTGCTCCTAAGGTTTGGCGGATTCAATCAATACTTTATCCGTTCTTTTAACTCCATCTGCAGTATATACTAAAATAGGGATACACAACCCATAAAAATAATAAATACTGCTGGAACAGAACCTATACCAAACCATAAGATTGAAAATGGAATCCAAGCAACTGGAGGAAAAAGTCTTAATATACTTATAACAAAAGAAGTTAATTCCTCCAATGTTTGATTCCGCCCAATAAGAATCCCTAAATGAATAACAATAACAGATGCTAAAATCAAACCAGAGAATACTTTAATTAAAGTATTAATAGTATTTTCAATTAATGAACCAGAACTTAAACTATGAATTGCAGAATAACACACATCAATGGGGCTAGGTAATATATACGGTTTTACTAAATGAAGACCACTAGTTATAATGTACCAAATAACAAGTATAACAATTGGTAAAATAAACGGCAAAATTTTTCTTTTATCACATCACATTTAAAAAATTTATACGGAATTAATATGACATTTATTATATTAAAACTTTAAAAAAAATAGAAAAAATAATGTAGAAAACTACATTATTAGTCATCAATTACTTCAATAGCTTCAACTTTAATTTCATTACTATAGTCATCGCCTAAAACAGATTTAGTACTTAAAGCACCAAAAAGCATTGTAGATAAATTATGAATAAGTGAAGATGTTGATGGAGTAATAACACCTAAAGCACCTAAAACAAGTAAAGAACCATTAACAGCAACAATTCTTCTATAATTTGTATTTATCTTATCAAACATTCCATTACTTAATTTTCTTAAAGTAACAAGATCATACAAATCATCAGATAAAAGTGAAATATCGGCCACTTCACGAGCAATATCAGAGGAATGCTTCATAGATACAGATACATCTGCCGCTGCAAGAGCCGGTGAATCGTTTATTCCATCACCAACCATAATAACGGTTTTACCCTCATCTTTTAATTCTTCAACTATACGAGATTTATCTTCGGGAAGTACTTGTGAGCGATATTGAGTAATTCCCAATGCTCTAGCACTAGATTGTGCAGCACTTTCACTGTCTCCAGTAAGCATAATAATATTTTCAATACCTAATCCTTTTAGTTCATCAATGACATCTTTTGCTTCTTCACGTACAGGATCATCAATACATATGAGACCTTCAAGTTTACCATCAATTGCCATGTAAACAACAGAGTGTTCCTGAACTTCTTTTTTAATTTTCTTTTCTTGAGTTTTATTTATTTTAATACCTTCATCATCAAATAAGAAGTGCCTACTACCTATTACAACACGTTTGTCATCATAAGTAGTTGCAATACCATGAGCAACAATGTATTCAACTTCACTGTGGTCTTCTTCATGCTTTATTCCTTCTTCTTCAGCATGTTTTACAATAGCTGTTGCAATACTATGTGCAAAATGCTCTTCAATACATGCAGCCATTCTTAAAATATCTTCTCTAGAATATCTTTTTGTCATTGGGAAAACATGAACCACTTTTGGAGAAGCATTAGTTAAAGTTCCAGTTTTATCAAAGACTATTGTATCTGCAGTTGCATAACTTTCAAGGAATTTTCCACCTTTTACCATCATGCGATTATCAGATGCTTCCCTCATTGCAGATATAATTGATAATGGAGTTGTTAATTTAATAGCACATGAAAAATCAACCATCAATACAGATAATGCTCTTTTAGCATTTCCCGTAAATAGATATGTTAATGCAGTTGCTAAAAAGCTATAAGGAACAATAGAATCAGCCAATTCTTCAGCTTTGCTTTGAGCATCAGCCTTTAATTCTTCGGAATTTTCAATTAAATCAATTATTTTGTTTAATCTTGTTTCTTTATTAATTGAATATACTTCCACGATAATATTTCCTTCTTCTATTACTGTTCCGGCATGAACGGTTTTACCCGCCCTTTTATGAACAGCTAATGGTTCTCCAGTCATTGAAGCCTCATTAACCATAGCTTCACCATCGACAACTTTACCATCAACTGGAATTATATCTCCCATATGTACTTTTATTTTGTCTCCTTTTTTGATTTCTAAAGCAGAGCATGGTTCTTCCGTACCATCTTCTCCAACTAACCATAGAGTATCAATGTTTAAAGCCAAACTATCTCTTAAAGTACTTTTAGCTTTTTGTACAGTATACTCTTCTAATGCATCAGATACTGCCAACAAGAACATCATTGAGGTTGCAGATTCAAAGTCCCCTTGCCATAACGCGCCAGCAACAGCAGCACCATCAAGGAGTGCAACATCAACTCTAAAACTAGTTAAACTATCCAAACCTTCCCAAAGGAATTTTGAAGCATGTAAAAGAGTGAAAAATCTTCTAAGTGGAATTGGATAAAATATCCTACCAAATAGTCGGCGTCCAAACATCTTAACTAATTTTAATATAAAATCGTCAGTGATTTCTTTTGAAATTTGAAGTTGTGTAGGTTCGCCTTCAAATAAATCATCTAATGTGATTGAATCCAAAATATCAAATATTTTACTTTTATTTTCAACACCAACATAATATATTAAAATACTTCCATTTCTATGGGAAGTATAGACCTCATTGATAAAATCATTTTCTAAAAGTAATGAAGCAAGGCCATAGCCTTCCTCTTTAGTGAAAGCCCATTGACCAGAACGAACTCTTAAACGAGTTCCTTTATCATACATTACTCTATATTTCATTCCTACACTACCAATATTAAGCTATTTATTTTCGTCTTCTTCTTCCAGTTTGTTTTTCGGCTTCTTTTTCAGCTTCTTCTTCCTCTTCTTCTTCCTCTTCGATGTAAATTTGTTTTTTTACTTCAGCGTTTGCATCGACGACCATGTCTTCAGCATCGTCCCTTATATCTTGGAAACATTCTTCTGCATCTTTTTTAGCAGATAAAACAGAAGCCATACCTTTAGTACAGGCGTCTTTTACAATTTCTGATTCCAATATCTTTTTACCGATGATTGCGGTTGCAATACCACCGGCAAAGATTAATGCATGTTTATGTCTTAATACACTTTCAATATAATCATCTCTACGCATTTAAATCTCCCCTTAATTAAATTTTATATTGGATTAGTAAAAAAAATCCAATACCATTTATATTTTATGTAAGCAATATTATATAAATTTTAGGTTTGCCTAAATCCAAATTAAATTATATCTAAAATTTATTTTAATAATCAAAAATATTGCACAATTAATATTAATACTTTAAAATATATAAAATATTCTATTTTATCAATTTTTTAGGCAAAACAAATAATTATCGTTTAAGTATATTCAATTTAAAGTAATATCCTTAAAACAAAAGTTAGTTATACCAAAAAATTTATAATTGATAAAGTAAAAATTTATTTACATTAAAATTATGGTGATAAATCTTGAATGAACATAAAAAGCTATTCTCAAAAATAGGATTTAATTACCTGCTTCTCGCATTACTTCCAATCCTATTTCAAATAATATTAGTAAATATTATAGCATTATGGGATGTTAATTTTATAAAAAACATAAATAATCAAACAGTGATATCCTCCTTAACAAATTACATAATTATATTACCAGTCTTCATTTATTTAATGAATAAAATCGAATCGACAAAAATAACCGAAACAAAACTTGGAATTAAAAAATTTTTAATATACTTATGTATAGCATTAACATTAATGTGGATTGGAAATATAATAGGATTAGTGATAACCCAAATACTAGGAAATGCCATTACAAACGAAATAGTAAATCCAATAGAAGAATTAATTCAAAATTCAAGTATTTATATAAATTTAATAATAATAAGTATTATCGCACCAATATTTGAAGAACTATTTTTCAGAAAATTATTAATTGATAGAACAATAAAATATGGGGCTACACTATCAATACTCCTATCAGCATTTATATTTGCATTATTCCATGGCAATTTAAACCAATTTTTCTATGCATTCCTGCTTGGAGCATTTTTTGCATATGTATACACCAAAACCGGAAAAGTAATCTATACAATAATATTACATGCTTTTGTTAACTTTTATGGATCTGTAGCCAGCACATTTTTTAATTTAGCAAAGGAAAATATAGTACATGGAATAACAATGGCAAATATTGGAGATATTACAATAATAATACTCTATTTAACAACACTGGTTATAGTTTGGTCTGTCGGATTATATACAATATTTACAAATTACAAAAATATTGAAGTAAATGATGAAGAAAGAGAAATCTACCTAGAAAAACCAGTGAAAACGGTACTGTTGAATCTGGGAATGGCCTTATTCGTAATATACCATATTTTCAGAATACTAGTATCCCTGAGTTTAATTAAAATTTGAACTTCCCAGACATATTGATGTCGGGGATTCGCAAACCAAAAAATTAATTTTGGAATGTTCCTAATTGAATGTTTAATGAAAATTAAGGATATTTTTGACCTTTATCCTTTGTTTTCATTAATCTAGCTAATATAATACTCATAATTAATTGGTAAATTGGTTGAAAATACCTACAAAAATCCCGTATAGTTCGATTACTTGGTTCCAAGCTATGAGAAAATAATATTATATAAAACATTGCATCTAGCATTATAAGATAATACTACAGTACTCGTTATTTTATTAATATATCCATAAAAAATCAATTTTATCATATCTTGATGTCAAATGGCGGTTTTCCAACATTGAACACTTTTCGTTCTATTTAAAGAAATTAAAAGCACCATCAACAATTATTGATGCGAAACACATAAGCTGAAATTCTTCTTCTATTTTCTCAATTTCCATATTAAAATCTCTTAAAATTTTACTATTCAAAATTATAGTAATCAAAACCAAATATATTTAATTAAACAATTGTAAAATTAACTACAATTGATTATATATTTGTTATTACTAATATGAATATATTTTAATAACTTATTATAAGAATAAAAACTAATTAATTATAATTATAAATTATAAACAAATATGGATAGGACATATTTAAATTTAGGTTGATTCTGATTGTAAAACAAAAAAAATAAGAGAAAAAATAAAATTATCAAAATTGAACAAAATTTAAAAAAAATCGTGAAATTAATAAAAAAATGAACCGCATCCAAAAACTAATAAATTCTGCCAACACACAATATATAAAAAAATATTAAGAGATCATTTGACAAGTAATAGTGCCAACCAATTCATTTTATACAAAAAATCAAAAAAGTATACTGAATAAAAAATCCAATACAAATATGATAAAAAATAGCCATTTTTAGAAAAATACCTTATATAAAATTAGTAAAAATAAAAGTACCCCAAACATTGCGATTCATCCTCGACTTCAGAAGTCGAGGTATTCTCGCTAAATATGATAAAAAAGTAAATAAACTTCAAATACTTGAAGTTTAATCCATAGTTTCTAAAACACTATTTAAAATTTGCAATGATTTTGAAAATGCAGGCATGCCTGATGTCAATAAAACAACTCTTAAAACATCAACGATTTCATCTTTACTAATACCTAAAACTTCAATTGCACTTTTAATCTGTTTTTTAGTAGCTCTTGGATCTGCACGAGATGCTGTAATTCCAATAGCTATCAATTTTTGAGTTTTGTAATCTAAGATTTTTCCATCCCATACAGTTTCATTTAAATCAGAAACCAATTCATATAATTCAGGGTATTGGTCTTCTAACTCTCGAATACCTTTTCCATAATATACATCGCCTTTCATATCGCCTCTCTCCAAATAATTTTATTAGTTAATTAATAATTTAAATTTCAAGATATATATTAATAGCTATTTTTTCTTTTCATTAAACAGTTAGTTTTACATTAACAACAATGATTTTTTCAATATTGGATTCCAATATCGGACGGGAAATTATTTTTGGAATTAATGTTGATATTCAATTAGTAATACATAGTATATAAATGAACTCAAAAAAGTAATACTTTTATATACTTCAAATTGCAAAATTATAATTAGTAATACTGAGTATATAAATGAACTCAAAAAAAGTAATACTTTTTGGCTGTTTGGTAGTTACTGAATTTAATTTTTCAAGACATTGCAAAATTTTGGCAAACTCTTGAAAAAATTTTTGAGTAATACTGAGTATTTAAATAAATTCAAAAAAAGTAATACTTTGAGGTGTTTTATATGATTGATGAAATAACCGATTTCCTATTCGGATTAAAAATGACTATTATCTCAGGGATATTCCTATTGATAGCAGTTATTTTCATGATATTCGGAATTGATGTTCCAATTTATTTAAACCCTGCATGGGGGACAGTAATTATAAGTGGTATCCCAATGCTGCTTCTGGCAATGACCAGACTGATTCGTGAAAAATGGATTTCATCTGCGCTTCTGATTGCAATAGCAATGGTGGCATCACTTCTGATAGGAGAGGTATTCGCAGCAGGCGAAGTTGCATGGATTATGGCATTAGGAGCGCTTTTAGAAGACTGGACAGTTGAAAGAGCGAAAAAAGGCTTAAGAAATTTAATTAATTTAACTCCACAAACCGGAAGAAGAATAACCGATGGAACTGAAGAAGTAATCCCAGTAGATGAAATAAGACTCGGAGATACGTTAAGAATTCTTCCGGGTGAAAACGTACCGGTAGACGGTGAAATCATAAAAGGCACTTCCTCACTTGACCAGTCAATCATGACTGGAGAATCACTTCCAGTCGATAAGAAAGTCGGCGATGAAGTATTCTGCGGCACCATGAATCTCTATGGCGCCATAGACATTAAGGCAACCAGTTTAGGTGAAAATTCTTCACTTCAAAAACTGATTGATCTTGTAAAAGCCGCTGATGAAAAGCAGGCCCCAACACAAAGGATAGCGGATAAATGGGCGACATGGCTGGTTCCTGTTGCACTTGCAATTGCAATTGCCGCATGGCTTGTGACAGGAAACATCGAAAGAGGAGTTACTGTTCTTGTTGTATTCTGTCCATGCGCATTGATTCTGGCAACACCAACTGCAATCATGGCAGCTATCGGTCAGGCCACAAAATATGGGGTGCTCATCAAATCCGGTGAAGCACTGGAAACATTGGGCGGTTTAAATACTCTGGTATTCGATAAGACTGGTACTTTAACTTACGGTAATTTAGAAGTTTCTGATGTTATCTCCCTTAGGGATGATTTGCCTAGTGAGGAACTGCTTAAAATTGTTGCCTCTTGTGAGAAACTAAGTGAACATCCTTTAGCCAAAGCGATTGTTAAAAATGCAAAAGAAGCTCAGATTGATATTGAAGAACCACAGGATTTTAAAATGTATCCTGGAAAGGGTGTTACATGTACAAATTCTTATGGTAAGGTATATGCAGGAAACTCCAAATTTCTCTCAGAATATAATATTGATGTTGATGTTGATTGTCAAATGGACAAATTGAAACATGAAGGAAAAGCTTCAATAATAGTTGCATTGAACAGTAAGGTTATCGGATTAATTGGTTTGTCTGATGTGATTCGTGAAGATTCCAAAGACATGATTGAAAAATTGCATGACCTTGGAACCGAAACCATATTGCTTACTGGAGATAACTCAGAAACTGCTAATTACTTTGCCGGCCAGGTAGGAATCGGTAAAGTATTTGGCAATTTACTTCCTGAAGAAAAACTTTCATGGATTGAAAAACTCAAAAGTGAAGGCAGAAAGGTATGTATGATTGGAGATGGTGTGAATGATGCACCGGCACTTAAAACAGCTGATGTCAGCGTGGCCATGGGATCAGTTGGAAGTGATGTTGCGATTGAAGCGGCTGATATCGCACTTTTAGGTGATGATATAGGAAAGATTCCATATCTTAAAAAACTGTCTAATTCCACATTGTTTACAATCAAAGCGAATATTGCAATATCAATGACAATAAATGCAGCAGCTATCGTCTGCTCTGTATTGGGTCTTTTAAATCCAGTAACTGGAGCGATTGTTCACAATGCAGGATCATGTTTAGTAGTTCTAAATGCTGCACTGCTCTATGACAGGCATTTTGATGATTCAATTAAAAAAATCGATACTGCACATACTGAACATTCACATTATCACTTCCACGATGACGGCGAACATACTCACTCCCACGAAGGTGTTAAAATCATTGACGAAATCATTACAGATAATGGAATTAAGCATATGCATGCTCACAAGCACTCAATAACAAGACAAAGTTGTGAACTTCATCACAACTAACTTTTTCTTTTTAAGATTACTTAACATTAACATCACCCATTTGAAATTCAAAGATAAGTTTGAAAAGGCTCATGATATATCAAAGTTGAATTAAATTTGACCTTCTATATCATTAATGTTAATGTCAAAAACACATCAGCAAATCAAAGTTTCGAGAATAAGTTTCGTTTTATACGAAATGTTCGTATTCTTAGGGGGATTTCTTTATATAAAATAAAGTTTATATTGGTGTTTTTCATGGGTAGAAATTGATAAGCATCGGAACTATTTTATATGTTCTGTCTGAAAATTTCTAGATTCTTGAAACATGTCTAGTAGGAATGCCCACAGTGTCATATCCAGTTTTATACTAACATTGATAAGTCAAAATAATTAAATTATATTATATGAAAAATATAGAAAATGCTATTCAATTATTTGAAAACGGATATGTGTGTTCACAAGCAGTATTTGCAACATTTTCACAGGATTTAGGTCTTTCGGAAGAACAAGCCTTGAACATTGGTGCATGCTTTGGTAGTGGGATGCGTAAAGGTGAAGTTTGCGGTGCTTGCACAGGTGCACTAATGGCATTAGGCCTTAAATATGGTGAAAGTAAATCTAAAAGTAATGAAGTATGTGAAAAATTTTTAGATGAATTTGAAAAGGAAAACGGATCATATATCTGTAGGGATTTACTTAATTGTGACATTAGAACCGAAGAAGGCATTAAATACGCATTGGATAATAATCTATTCAAAGAGTTTTGTCCAAAAATGGTTGAATCTGCAACTAAAATAACAGAAAATTACCTATAGATTTAGGTTGAGATAACTTTCAAAAATTTTATAATTACAGAAAAACAAATTCCATATCAGAGTTTTAGTGCCGGAATTTGTTAAGTATCGGAACTTTTTTATAATTTTTATACGAATTGTTCGTGTTATTTTTGGGTTTCTTTATATAAAATAAAGAGTTTTTAGTGAGGAAAATCAATTAAGTTGATTTATAGTTTTTCAGTTAAATATTTCCCAGTTAAACTTCCAGGGGTGCTAATTATATCTTCTAAACTGCCTTTTGCAAGTATTTCACCACCAAAATACTCTTCATCAATTCCAATATCAATAATGTAATCGGCATTAGATATTAAATCCAGATCATGTTCTATTACAATAACAGTCGCTCCCCGGTCTATTAAATTATCAAATACATCAATAAGAACTTTAACATCTAATGGATGGAGGCCAATTGTCGGTTCATCAAATATAAATATGGAATTTTTTTGTGATTTCCCGATTTCCGATGCTAATTTTAATCTTTGCGCTTCACCGCCAGACAAACTTGGAGTTGATTCACCTAATGTTAAATAGCCCAAACCCAAATCAGATAATTTTTGAAGTTTACCTGTAACCTTTTTAAGTTCAAATAACTCTTCTAGAGCTTCATCAATTGTTAGATTCATAACATCTGCAATAGAAAGCCCATTATATTTAATATCTTCGACTTTTTTATCATATCTAAGACCATTACAATCAGGACAGGCCATTTCAACATCCGGTAGGAATTGAACATCCATAGACACATTGCCTGTCCCGTTACAAGTTTCACACCTTAATTTTCCGGTATTGTATGAGAAATCAGACATTTTATACTCATCACTCAATTTAGCAAATTCCCTTCTTAAGTCATCTAGAACTTTTGAGTATGTTGCAACGGTACTTCTAACATTCTTTCCAATCGGAACGCTATCGATCAACTCAATCTTTTTAATATCTTCGCATTCTAAATCTATTACATTATCTGGCAAATCTTCTCCGTTAATGTAAGATTTGATTGCAGGATACATGGATTCTAAAAGTAGGGTGGTTTTACCGCTTCCTGAAACTCCACTTACAACAGTTAATTTTCCTTTAGGAATTTTTATTGCCATCTCTTTAACATTATGGATTTCAGAGGTTTTAATTTCAATTTCACCATTTTCAAAAATATTGTCTGATTTGTCCCTTATGATGATTTTTTCAGAATTAGTTAAAAATGGGGCGATTTGTGAGGAAGGATTATTTACAATCTCATCTAAACTTCCTTTAGCTATTATGCTTCCACCGTCAGCTCCCGCATTTGGGCCAAGCTCAATCATATAATCGGCAATACCTAATATTTTCGTGTCATGGTCAACTAGGATAATTGAATTTCCATCATCCACTAATCTTTTAATAACATTTATTAGTCCATCAACGTTATTTGGATGCAGACCGATTGACGGCTCGTCTAAAACATATAATACTCCGGTTGTATGATTTTTCAATGTTTTTGCAATTTGAACTCTCTGAAGCTCACCGGTAGATAAGGTATTTGAAGGCCTATCAAGGGAAATATAACCCAAACCTAAATCAAGTAGGATATTTGCATTGTCCATGAATTCCTCTACAATATCCTGTGCCATTTCACGAATATTGTCAGGTAATTCGGTCACGATATCATTTACCCATGAAACCAAATCTTTTAAATTCATTTTACATGCATCTGCAAGATTTATTCCTCCCAATAGAGTTTCACGAGCTTTTGAATTTAATCTTGTTCCTCCACAATCGCTACAAACGGTTGTTGTTAAAAATTTATTGATTTTAGTTAATCCCTTTTCTGTTTTTGCATTTCTTAAAGCCTCTTCAATAGCTTTATGAGCATTTCTGTATTCTGCATTCAATTCAAATAATTTGCCATTTTTGGATGGGATGTTGATATATTTTTTCACTGTAGGGCCATTATAAACAATATCCTTTTCATCGTCAGTTAAATCTTTAAACGGAACATCCAACCGAACACCAAGTTCACCTGCAACATGATACATCCATGAGATGCCAAATTGATTCCAGGCATCAACTGCCCCCTCTTCCAGTGTTTTGCTATCGTCTAATATCAATTTTGAGTCATCGACGTCTCTAATTAAACCTGTACCTTCGCATGTTGGACATGCTCCATCCGAGTTAAATGCATATTCCTCGGCACCCAATCCATAGAATTCCACGCCACATTCAGGGCATTTGATTGGGATTTCACGGGCCACATTTAAAGTTGGCTCTTGAATGTGACCATTAGGACATGTATAATTCCCGCATCGAGAATATAATAATCTAAGTGAGTTTAAAAGTTCAGTTGAAGTTCCAAAAGTGGACCTGATGTTAGGAACATTTGGTCTTTGATGTAGTGCTAATGCGGCCGGAACATATTGAACTAAATCGACTTGAGCTTTTCGGGTTTGTGAGATTCTTCGGCGGGTATATGTGGATAATGCATCCAAATATCTTCTAGACCCTTCTGAGTATAGTACTCCTAGTGCTAGTGATGATTTGCCGGATCCTGAAACTCCGCTGATGGCCACAATCTTTCCAAGTGGAATGTCAATGTCAATGTTTTTTAAGTTATGAACCTTTGCTCCACGAATGATTATCATATCTTGATACATAGTTAAACATCTGCTTTTAAAAGTTAATAATATTATTCAAATTAAATTCCGGAGAACCTCTAAAAGTTTATAATTAATCAAAATAAATTTTTTATTAGAGTTTTAGTGCTGGAAATTGATAAGTATCGGAACTTTTTTATGCGTTTTATACGAATGAAAATCTTTAATTATTATAATTTCAAAAAAAGTAGTGTAGAGAGACCATAAGTATGACAACTATCACATGCCCTTTCATATAATACCTCAATTATGTTAATTAATAATATTTTACTTTTTTAAATTATATATAATTAATAGCTATTTTTTCTTTTCATGAATATTAATTCAAAATATTTGTATAAAGTTGATTGAAAAATATGCATAAGTGGTAGAACTTTTTCGTGAGTTTCAATATAGCTTGGCTCTGAAATTTCCTTTACGGTTTCACCATCTTTAACATCCTCAATTAACAATGGTGAGTCCGGATTATGCAACTTCTGATTCATTTTAACCAACTTCATGTAACTGTTTGCATAATATCCGAAAGTTAGTGAATTTCCATTGGGAAATGTCCATGAATGTTCTGTTCCATCCCACTTTGGTTGATGCTTGCATTATTTTGAACTTCCTTTCGATTTAACCACTGCCTTGCCTTGTGAATTAAAGCTCCTTTACGCTTCAGGTCAGATAAAGTACGTCTCAGTATCAGTGCATGATACTCATTGGCATCATCCTGAACATAGAACAAAGCTCTCATTAACAGACTTGTTGATTTGGAACCGCCAGCTGCACCACCGATTAACACTTCCTTTTCTGTGGCTAGTATCATCTCGGCCTGCTTTGGAAAAGGATTGAAAAGTATATATGGATTTTCATATACACCTTTCTGAAGAATGGCCTTGTCTTTAGCGTCAAGATGGAATTTACCGTTTTTATCATACATCGTTATCATCTATCTGTTTTGCAAGAATCTCTATTTCTTCCATCATGTCCTTTTGTGAAAGTTCAATTTTCTTATCTTCAAGTTCAAGAACCCTGTTTTGGAACAGTCTGTCCATTTCATCTTTGAATAATTTGTTATTTATTCTAAAGAAATGGATAAATCAAAATTAATGAGTTTTAAAAATATGCCTATTTTACCAGAATCCATTGAATTATTGGAAGATATAAAACGTAGAAAGGTGTTGTTAGAGTTTAAGAATATTTTTAAATTTTATTATTTAGCTAATCATGAGGAAGACCTTTCAAATTCGTTTATTAAATTTTGGTCTTTAAATGAAAGAGTATTTAAAAAGATCTATGGTAAACAAAAAGAGGAAATTTTGATAATTAAAATTGAAAAATTATTAAAATTTTATTCAAAAAATAAATTTTTTAAGTATAAACTAAACCATATTAGAAGAAAAAGAAATAAATTAGTTCATGAAAATATTTCTGAAATTACTCAAGAAGATAGAAATTTTGTTAAACATGTTTCTGATATTTTAATTTATTTTTTAATGGAGTTTACTGATAAAGTTAATAGTTTTTCAGATTATGGATTGATTTTAGATAACTATACTGAAAATAATATAAATCATAAAATTGATTTAATTAAATATGCAAGTGAATTAAAAATGTAATTTTAGTAGTTAAATATTAATTTTAACTACTATACAAGTCTGTAAATATCCAAGAAGGGTCATAAGCTATTAAGTATCCTTCTTCACACCATAATACTCTTACATTTCCAGAAGTTGTATCTGCAACCGCAGCAGGATCACGGTTAATCCATTTCCTCCAGTATGTTTTTTATGTCTTAATCTTAATCTGATGTGACCAGTTCCTGATACTCTGCATTTAACATGGACAAACTGCACCTCATAACCTAATGATTTAGCTATTCTATAATATACCTGTCACCAGTCCACACAATTAGAACCTTTACCTGCTTTAGCATCTATTATTGTTTTCTTGTCTGTCTTTTGTGAATCGAAATACTTGAGATATAATTTAATATTTGGCAGTCACTGAAATTCTTGAAAAATCAGATTTTATCCAACGAATAATTTTCACAAAAATTCCATGAAAAATATGTTTCTGATAACTATTATATGCAAATAAATAGAAATATGTCCTTATGACAGTTAAAGAGATTTCAGAATATATAACATTTCCAAGAACTTTTGAAAAATACAGATGGTACAAGCCCATACTTGTTTTCATAATAGGTGCAATAATATATTTAATACTCAGCCTAATATTAATTGCCATTTTCTCTGCAATATGTGGAGAAAACATTATGGTCCAACTCCTGCATGGAGGATATGAAGTCATGAACTCCGAGATAGGCGAAATCTATTCTCATTTGGGAGTGGTCATCATGCTTCCATCTTTGTACCTTGCAAATAAAATTGTTAAGGATAGACCGTTTTCCTCATACTCCTCTTCACGTGGAGGATGGAACACCCAACTCTATCTCAAGGCATTTATAATCCCGTTTATTTTATTCCTTGTCGTTGGAATTATTGAATCCGTAATACTGGGTAATGGGGGAAATTATCATTTTACAATACTGTTTTTTATAATCCTCCTAATTGTAGTGCCACTACAATGTATTGCTGAAGAATACGTGTTCCGTGGACTTCTTATGCAAACCTTAGGGTCATGGTTTAACATACCATTATTGGCAATCATTCTCCAAGCCATAATCTTTGGATTCACCCACGGATACAATGGTATAGGAAACATTGGGATAATAATTTCAGGTTTAGTAATGGGATTTTTAGCATGGAAAGCCAATGGTCTGGAAGTCAGTTCCG
>Ga0256407_10004013_pt1 | contig 25191 bp, 22 predicted proteins | sample RumenRJG_04DNA_FD_193489 | JGI IMG/M metagenome (GOLD analysis project Ga0256407, IMG submission 193489) | Bovine rumen microbial communities from Lethbridge, Alberta, Canada - RJG_04 | ecosystem: Host-associated > Mammals > Digestive system > Stomach > Rumen | place: Canada: Alberta... | reverse complement strand
CGAAGTCGGTATAAGGGTCAATGTATCGCTCGCGAATCTCTACTCCCATAATACTATTGTTTGAAACATCTCGCTTGCAAAGATAGCGTTTATTTCCGAAACTGCAAAATATTTGGGTGAATATTTAATCATACCATGAGGGTGTGTCTTATTTTAAATAAGACAACGCGCAATATCGGAACATCAGATTGCAACGCCACACTTATAACTTTAGGTGTAAGAAGGTGACGGAAGGTGTAAGATAAAAAAAGACCATCTTACACCCGGATAATATTTGTTTTCAGGCAATTACAACGCTCGGTAGTCCTTGTAGTAGGATAAAATGTTTTTTGCTATATAGAGGAGTCAGTCCATGCGGGAACGGTAGTCCTCGTAGGTGAACTGGCGCAGCAGTTCTAATGTGCCGTCCTGGTGGAGCATGGCAATGGAGGGATGGGTGATGCCGTTGAAGGTGTTGGTCTTGACGGTGGTATAGTGTATCATGTCCTCGAAGACAATCTGCTCGCCCACCTCCAGTTCGTGGTCAAAACGCCAATAGCCCATGAAGTCACCACTCAGGCAGCTGTTGCCACCTAATCTATAAAGGTGAGAGATATGACTACTTTCTTCAACGTGTTCGGCTCCGCGGACCTCAGGATAGTATGGCATTTCCAGACAGTCGGGCATGTGGCAGGTAAAGCTGACGTCGAGGATGGCGGTACGGATGTCTTTGTCCTCCACCACGTCAACAACACTGGCGACGAGCGGTCCCGTCTGCCAGGCAAAGGCACTGCCGGGCTCGAAGATGACCTTCAGGTGCGGATAGCGCTGGTGGAAGCCCTGCACCAGACGTACCAATAACTCGATGTCGTAGTCCTTGCGGGTGACGAGATGGCCACCACCAAAGTTGATCCACTCCAACTGAGGGAACCACTTGGAGAATTTCTCTTCAATATGCCGGAGGCTCCGTTCGAAGACGTCTGCCCCACTCTCGCAATGGCAATGACAGTGGAAGCCCCGGATGTCTGCCGGTAGCTGTTCGGGCAGTTTGTCAGCCGTGACACCAAAGCGGGTTCCCGGGGCACAGGGGTTATACAAGAGGGTGCCCACCTCAGAATATTCAGGATTGACACGCAGCCCAATGGAGCACTCGGCAGCACGCTCGTGGAAACGCTCATACTGGCTGAGAGAGTTGAACGTCAGGTGGCTGGAACAGCGCACAATGTCGTCGAACTCGTCGTCCGTATAGGCCGGCGAATAGGTATGGGCCTTGGCTCCGAACTCCTCCAAGGCCAGACGTGCCTCGCTGAGCGAGCTGGCCGTGGTGGAACGGATATACTCGCGGAAGACGGGGAACGTCTTCCACAGGGCAAAGGCCTTGAAGGCCAGAATCCACTCAGAATCTGTACGCTCAGCCACCGTGCGGATGAGCGACAGATTCCTTCGCAGTTTCTCTTCTTCTATTATGTAAACAGGTGTCTTCACCCTTTCTACTCTTTTAACTTCTTTATTGTATGCCGTCCTCACGCAGTTTCTGCTGCCACTTCCAGGCACTCCTCAGCACCTCTTCGGTAGGCGTCTCGGCCTTCCAGCCCAGCACCTTGTTAGCCTTGTCAACATTGCCCCACACCTGCTCGATATCGCCTTCGCGACGGGGAGCGTATGTCCAGTTGACCTTCACGCCTGTAGCCTTCTCGAAGCCTTCTACCACCTCGAGTGTTGAAAGGCCCTTGCCCGTACCGATGTTGAACACCTCTACGGCATCGGTCTCCGGCTTATCGAGTACACGCTCCATGGCCTTGACATGAGCCTTGGCCAGGTCGACGACATAGATGTAGTCGCGGATGCAGGTATGGTCGGGCGTATTGTAGTCGTTGCCGAAAATCTTCAGCTGTTCACGAATACCCATAGCCGTCTGGGTAACGAAGGGTATCAGATTCATGGGCACACCATTGGGCAGTTCGCCTATCAATGCCGTGGGATGGGCACCTATGGGGTTGAAGTAGCGCAAAATGATGCTCTTGATGGGGGCACCCGAGTGGATGTAGTCCTGAATAATCTCTTCGTTAATCTGCTTGGTGTTGCCATAAGGCGACATGGCCTTCTGGATGGGCGCATTCTCGGTGACAGGCAGGTTCTCCTGTGAGGGCTGACCATAGACGGTGCAGCTGCTGGAGAAGATGATACCCTTGACGCTATACTTCGGCATCAGCTCCAACAGGTTGATGAGCGAAATCAGGTTGTTGCGATAGTACAACAGGGGCTTCTCTACGCTCTCACCGACAGCCTTGGAGGCTGCGAAGTGGATGATGCCCTCAATATCGGGATACTTCTGGAAGATGCCTTCCATGGCCTCCATATCACAGCAGTCAGCCTTTACGAACTCAGGACGCTGGCCTGTAATCTTCTCAATGCCGTCTACGACATTGGCATTGGAGTTGGAGAGATTGTCAACAATGACGACTTTGTAGCCTGCATTCTGCAGTTCTACGGTGGTGTGGCTTCCGATAAAGCCTGTTCCGCCTGTAACAAGAATAGTTTGTTTCATAATATGATTGTTTTATTTAATGACTTCACTTAACTGTTCGGCAATCTGCGTCATGCCTTTCTGCGAGGGGTGTCCCCACTGCTTATCAATGTCGTGCAGCTGTATCCAGCGCACACCGTAGTGGTCGCTGATGACCCGCATGGACTCTGTGACCTCTTTGGACAGTTCCGTATTGATGACTACATATATCTCGGCCCCCGGATAATAGTCCTGCAGCGACGAGAGCATACAGGCCATTGCCGGACGGAAGCTATAGAGGTCCTGACGCGTCCAGTTTTCATATTTAAACGCTCCAACAGGCGACTTGGCCCACGAGTCGTTGGTGCCACCGAAGACAATGATGACCTCAGGAGAACCCAGATAAGGTACGCGCGTAACAAAAGAACGGTCGCTGTAGTCCTCCTTACGGTAACCCGTATGGCAGATGGTTGCGCCAGAGAACGAGTTGTTCTGGCAAAGACGGAAATTGCCCTTGCTGACGAACTGGTGCCACCACGTCTGGCGCACGTTGACCACGTCGTTGTGCTTGACGCTGTCACGGGGATACCACACGAAGTTCGTGTCGGGACGAACAAAGTCTTTGAAGGTGCTGTACGAGTCGCCCAGAATAGATAGGGCACGTTTCTGTGCGCCGGCACTCAGGGCCAGCATCAGCAACAGGAATAAGGATAGTCTTCTCATCATCTTCGTTTCAGTTATTGAAAAAAGCTCACCGAACCTTGTTGATTCTAGTGAGCTCTTTGTTTCCTGCGGTGCGTACGAGACTCGAACTCGTGACCTCCTGCGTGACAGGCAGGCATTCTAACCTACTGAACTAACGCACCTTGCTGTTTTGACTTTTCTGCGACTTCCGAGGCGGTGCGTACGAGACTCGAACTCGTGACCTCCTGCGTGACAGGCAGGCATTCTAACCTACTGAACTAACGCACCTCTTGTGGTCGCTTCTGTCGTTTAGCGGGTGCAAAGGTACAGAGAATTTTCGAGACCACAAAACTTTTTTGCGAAAACTTTATAAAAAACTTTGCATCAGCACGGCATTACGGTATTTTCGGCCGTCAAAGAGCCAGTCTTTCAGCGTTGCCTGGTGTTCAAAACCAGACTTGCGGAACAATTGCAGAGCAGCCTCGTTGGCCTCGTCTATCAGGGCATAGAGCTGATGGAGATGCAGCACCTGCAAGGCATAGCGACTAAGTTCTGCGAGGGCTGCCGAGGCATAACCCCGTCTACGGAAAGCGTCCAGAAGAACAATACCCACCTCTGCGCGCTGGTGTTGGGGCTCGAAATGCACCAAGTCACACAATCCGACCGTCTGGCCATCTTCGTTCTCGATGACCAGCCTCACCTGCCGGTCAGTATAGATATCGTCACTCGAAGTAGCAATATAGTCGTGCAGGGTATAGCGCGAATAAGGCACGTTAGTAGTGCCCACATTCCACAGCCGGGTGTCATTCTCTATCAGATAGAGCAAGTCAAGGTCCTCCGGTTCAAGGGCTCGCAAACGGATGGTAGGTTTACTGGTCATAGTTCACTGTTTTTTCTGGGGTTGACAAAGTGGTGCAGGCGGTGGGTCAGCATTTCCAGCAGAGCCAGCGAGGCCCGGAAGTAGATGGCCGTCTTGACGGGCAATGACAGCAAGAAACCGAAGTGACTGTAGTGCTTGCGGAAAAAGATGAGCATGGCCTGATAGAACACATGGACATAGCGGAACGACGACTTATTGGTGGACTCGCCCTTATAGTGAACGATGTCCAACGGCAGATACCAGTTCTGCCAGCCACCTTTCAGCAAGCGGTAGGATAAGTCGATATCCTCGCCATACATGAAGAAATCCTCATCCAGCAGTCCCACTTCGTCCAACGCCTTGCGTCGAAGCATACAGTAGGCTCCGCTAATGACCTCGATACGCCCCGGCTGGTCCCAAGACAGGTCACTCATATAGTAACGACGGGTAAAGCCCAGCATCTTGAGCATAGCCACCCATGGTGTGGGAATGGCACGACGCGACTCAGGAGCCGGTGTTCCCTCGCGGGTCAGCATACGCACTCCTGCCCCACCCGCCTCGGGATGGGCATCAAGGAAACGTAGCGTTTCGCGGATGGTTGGTTCGCAGACCACCGTATCCGGGTTCAGCAACAGCACGTATTCGCTGTCCGACAGTCGGATGGCCTGATTGTTGGCACGCGCAAACCCCACATTGTCCTGATTGACAATGAAATGAACATCAGGATGCAGCGGCTCCAACGTGTCGACAGTGCCGTCCGTAGAGTTGTTGTCTACTACAAACACCTCGCCATCGATTCCTTCGAGGGCTTTGCTGACACTCTGCAGACACTCGTCCAACAGCTGGCAGACGTTGTAGCTGACAATGACTATGCTGACTTTCTTGGCCATACAAATGGAATACAGAGTAAAAGGATGACACCCAGGTAGAAGAAGGGTGTTGTCCGATAGACCACATAGAGCAAGGCATTCAGCAGCAGGGGTACCACGATAAGTGCCAGTCTCAGCCACTGGTTGCGCTTAAACAGGCGCAGCCCCAGATAGGCGCACACTAAGGTTGTCAGCTCCATTACTGTGGTCCATATAAATTGTAGTGTCTCAGCGTTCATATCTCTCTAAACTTTCAATTTTCAACTCTCAACTTTCAACTTCTCTCACTTTCCCTCAAAGGGTGTACGGTTCAGGATAGAGCGTCCCAGCGTTACCTCGTCCGTGTACTCCAGTTCGTCACCTACCGAGATGCCCCGAGCGATAATACTCAGCTTGACATCCGTATAGGGTGCCAGTTTTCGGAAAATATAGAAGTTGGTGGTATCGCCCTCCATCGTGGAGCTGAGTGCCAGAATGACTTCCGTGATACCACCTTGACTGACACGCTCTACGAGCGAATCGATTTCCAAATCCGACGGGCCAATGCCGTCCATGGGCGAGATTACACCGCCCAACACATGGTACAGCCCGTTAAACTGCTGGGTATTCTCAACAGCCATCACGTCCTGGATGTTCTCCACCACACAGATGACAGATTTGTCGCGCCGAGGATTACTGCAAATGGGGCACATGTCGCTGTCGCTGATGTTGTGACACACCTGACAATATTTGACCTCATGCTTCATGGTGCTGACAGCATCAGCCAGTTTCATCACCTCTTCCGTATCCTGGCGCAGCAAGTGCAACACCAGCCGCAAGGCGGTCTTACGTCCGATGCCAGGCAGCTTGGAGAACTCCTGCACGGCCCGTTCCAGTAGTTGTGATGGATATTGTTGCTGTATCATGTCTCTCCCAACTCTCAACTTTCAATTCTCAACTTTCAACTTCCGACAGTTCCAGCCAGCGCATGGACTTCTCATCCAACTCGTCTTTCAGCAGTGGCAGACGCTTGCTCATAGCGGTGATTTCGTCTACGGAGGTAGTGCCTCCACAAAGCGCATCCTCAATCTGCTTCTGCTCAGCCTCCAGGGCAGCGATATCGCTTTCCAGCTGTTCCATCTCGCGTTTTTCCTTATAACTCAACTTGCGTTTGCTGCCGTTGGAGGTACGGGGGTGAGATGGTGCGGAGGTGCGCGTTTTCTCTGAACTTGAAGCATTCTCACGCCCACGTGTCTCTGTGCTTTCGTCCCCACGCATTTTCGCCCAATCGCGATACTGCGTGTAGTTACCCGGGAAGTCCTTAATCTCGCCCTGCCCTTTGAACACCAGCAAATGGTCTACCACCTTATCCATGAAGTAGCGGTCGTGAGACACCACGATGACGCAGCCGGGAAAATCCTGCAGGTATTCTTCCAGTATCTGCAGCGTCACAATATCCAGGTCGTTGGTAGGCTCGTCAAGTACCAGAAAGTTGGGGTTCTGCATCAGTACGGTGCAGAGGTACAGTTTACGTCGCTCACCGCCACTCAGCTTATAGACGTAGTTGTATTGCTGCTCGTTGGTGAACAGGAAATGTTGCAACAACTGGGAAGCCGACAGTTTGCGGCCTCCGCCCAAGTCCACATATTCGGCAATGTCGCGGACGACATCTATCACCTTTACCTGTTCGTCAAACTGCAGGCCCTCTTGCGAGAAATAACCGAAACGGACAGTGTCGCCAATGACGATGTGTCCCTCGTCAACTGGCACCTGCCCCAGCAGCATCTTGATGAAAGTCGACTTGCCAGTACCGTTGTTACCCACGATGCCCATCTTCTCGAAGCGCGAGAAGTTATAGTAGAAATCCTTCAGGATGATGGTGTCATCATAGCGTTTCGAGATGTACTGACACTCGAAAATCTTACTACCTATATATATATTAGAGGCTTTCAGCCGCAGCTGGCGCTCCTCGAGTCGCTGTTTGGCAACCTTCTCCAGTTCATAGAAAGCATCCTCACGGTAGCGGGCCTTATGACCACGGGCCTGCGGCATCCGTCGCATCCACTCTAATTCTGTGCGATAGAGGTTGTTGGCACGGGCAATCTCGGCACGTTTGTTATCTATGCGTTCCTGCCGTTTCTCCAAATAATAGGCATAGTTGCCTCGATAGGTATAAACGGTGTGGTCGTCCAGTTCCAAGATGACGCTACACACTCTGTCCAAAAAGAAGCGGTCATGCGTCACCATGAGCAACGTACGATTGCCCCGCTGTAAATAGCCCTCCAGCCATTCTATCATCTCCAAGTCCAGGTGGTTCGTCGGCTCGTCGAGTATCAGCAAGTCTGGTTCCGTCAGCAGCACATTGGCCAAAGCCACACGCTTCTGCTGGCCACCGCTCAACTCTCCCATACGTTGTTGGAGGTTTCGTATCTTCAGTTGCGTCAGTACCTGCTTGGCCTTCAGTACCTTTTCTTCTTCGCCCTGATGGTTAAAGCAAGCGTCGAGCACCGACTCATCGGGGTCGAACACTGGCGACTGTTCCAAGAATCCCACCTTCAGGTCGCGGCGGAACACAATGTCACCCGAGTCGTAGCCCTCCTTGCCCGACAGAATACCGAGCAACGTCGACTTACCCGTACCGTTCTTGGCTATCAGTCCTACACGCTGGCCTTCGCCAATAGAGAAGCTGATGTCCTGAAACAGCTGCAGGGCACCAAACGACTTGCTAAGATGTTGTACGTCAAGATAGGGAGTCATATCAAGTTCAATGCTCAATCGTCAAAGACTTATTGATGCTCTCGATGTAGTCGAGTACCTCGTCCCGCCCTTCTTTTTTCTCTGCCGAAGTCAGGAACATAGGCGGCATTTCCTCCCACGTCTCAGAGAGTTTCTTCTTATAAGCCTCCATTGCCTGACGGGCCTTGTTGGGGGTCAGTTTGTCAGCCTTGGTGAAGACGATGCTAAACGGTATGCTCGACAGTCCGAGCCACTCAATGAATTCGAGGTCTATCTTCTGGGGCTCCAGGCGGATGTCCACCAACACAAAGACGTTTACCAACTGCTCACGTTGCAGGATATAGCCACGTATCATCTGGTCCAGACGGTCTACCTCCTTCTTCGAGCGCTTGGCATAGCCATAACCCGGCAGGTCCACCAGATACCACTCCTTATTAATAATAAAGTGGTTGATGAGCAGCGTCTTGCCCGGCGTCGATGAAATCTTGGCCAACTTCTTGTTGTTCGTCAGCATATTGATAAGACTCGACTTGCCCACATTCGAACGGCCAATAAAAGCATACTCAGGCTTTGTGTCCTTAGGGCACATAGACACCATCGGGGCTGAGAGTGAAAATTCTGCTTGCTTGATTTCCATACGCTTCCGTTGTTATGAATTGAAGAAAGCTTTGACGATGCCGAACAGCAACGTCAGACAAAGCACCATGACAGGAACCAACAGGTCGCGGAATTCATATTTGGCAGGAGTTGTAACACGACAATAGAGACGATAGACCAACCATCCAACAAAGCCGCCCCACAGCAAGCCAACCGTAATGTCGCCGGGATAGTGAACACCAAGGTAGAGACGGGTGTAGCAGTTGGTGAGCGACCAGCCAACCATGAAACAGACAAAGAGACGGTGGCGCATCAAGAGCGAGAAGAACACAGCCAGGGAAAACGTGTTGGCAGCGTGAGCCGAAAAGAATCCATAATTACCGCCACGATAGCCATTGACTGTATCAATCAATGAACCAATCTCCGGGTCATGTGTAGGACGCCAACGGGCTACTAACGGTTTGACGATTTCGTCATCTACCGTTCCAGCCAGTAGCACACACAGGCCGGCAGCCGCAATGATGAAGAATATCTCGCGTGGTGTGCGATTGGCCTTCCATACCACATAGAAGAGGGCCAGGTAAAGGGGTATCCACGTCTGCGCCGTTGTCAGCGTCATAATCAGGCTGTCCAGAAACAGCGAGTCGCTGCCATTGAGCAGCAGCAACAGTTGCTTGTCAAAGTGAATCAGTTCTTCCATATCTTAATTCCTCAATCTCTAAATTTCCTCCAGGTCTTTAGTCTCCAGCCAGCCTTGCTTGCCGTCACCTACACGTACCTCACGCCAGTTGCGCATAGACCTGTCGGTAATGGTAACACGCGTACCCTCATGAAGGATGAACAGGTCGGTCCCGTTCTTGGACGGCGTACTCTTGACATTGACGGCAGAACTGATAATGACGGCCCCTGTAGGATGGTCTATGGCTTTCTTCTGCTGCCAGGCAAAAAGGTTGCTGAACACAAAGACGACCAGCAGGGCAAGGGCTCCGAAGAATCCGACCTTGCGCAACCAGATGCGCTCAGCAAAAAGATAAGCCAACGCCAACACAATAGCAACGGCAAGGGCTATCAGCGCCAGCCGAGCCCAGGCATCTACACTCTGGATATTGACCAAGGCACGATACCAAGTGACAAAGAACATCTCCGACTCGGGCGTAATCTTATCAATGGTTTTAGAACGGGCCATCTGCAGGTTGAAACGAATATCCTTGTCGCCCGGCGAGAGCAACAGCGCACGCTCGTAGGCAATCACGGCTTGCGTCATGTTGTCCATGCGATAGTAACTGTTTCCGAGGTTATAGTACAGTTCCGCAGAAACGCCTTGTTTGAGCAGTTGCTCATACTGCTGAGCAGCCTGTTGGTAATGCTCCTCTACGTAGGAACTGTCGGCCTCGGCTTTCGTGACGGCACCTGCTGTCAAAGGCAACAATACCAGCATTAGCAACACGGCTAACGGCTTGGTCTGACGGCCTTTCTTCATGGTGTCGGCTATTTGCATAATGGCATTCATAGCTGCATCGTAAACTTTATTCATATTACCCCTAGCATCACCAGGAGCATAACGGGCAAACTCGCACTCGTCAAGAGCACCAATAAACAGGTTGATGGTCTCTTCAGAGACATTATGGGCCTGCAACTGCTGGCTGATATTCTCGCGCGACAGTTGCTCCACGGGCATGTTCAGCTTGTCTCCGACATAGCCCCAGAGGGCACGCAGCACTTCGTCGTAGAACTCGCCCTGCTTGCCATCCTTCAACAGACGGGCAGCTTTCTTCAATCGCTTCGTGGCAACCTTGTTGGCGCGTCCTGCACGCTGTTTCACGACGTCGGCACGCTCAATGGCACGCTTGCGGAAGATGACGAAAAGCGATACAAAGCCCAGGAAGAGAACGGCCAACGTCACCCAATACTCAGTAGAACCGAAGAAAAAATCACCGATAGCGTGCTGGCGTGTAGCTCCTGTCTTGATGTAATGAATGTCCCTGTTAAGTTGTCGCACATCCTCCTGACCGCCATAAACGTCTGACGAACTACCGCTACCCTTGTCGACGTGCAGTTTGAAAGGCTCGGTACGAACGGTCTTATACTGGTTGCTCTTGGTGTCAAAATAGACATACTCGATAGCAGGTATTTCGAAATCACCCTGATGACGGGGAACAGCCAGGAACTCGTAGACAATAGAGCCTTCCAGACCATTGGTGGTCAGCTTGGTATTGTCAGTGACCTTAGCATCGTAGTGGTCGAAATCTTTGGGGAACTTGACCTCAGGCTGGCGCAATAGTTTCATATTGCCCACTCCGCTAACCTCCACTCGCAACTTGACCGGGTCGTTGGCCTTGACCTCGGTATGGTCGAGGGTAGCCGAAATGCTATAAGAGCCCACACCTCCAGAGAAATTGGCTGGACGCTGAGGCAGAGGATCGACCTGAATAGTAATGCCGGGAGCCTTGATCTGTTTCTTGACCTCAATATAGCCAGAACCACCATTGAAGAAAGCCTCGAAGGGGTCTACATTGCGGTTCTGCTGCACCACAATGCCCTCGTAGGTAATACTGGGGACCTCGAGTTTTCCCGTAACTTGAGGGAACATCACATATTGCTGCCAGGTAACGGTACGATAGGGTTTGCCGTTCAGGGTCTCGATACGGAACTGCTTCTCCTGAGGCAGAGGCACCTCACGGGTGTAGAAACTCTTCAGGTCAGCCATTTTACCATTGAGCTGAGTCAATCCGACCAACGTATATACCTTATAGGTCAGCAAGATGGGTTCTTGCTCACGGACATGCTGTTTGGAGGCTGTTACCTTAATGAATAAGTCGCTACCCGAGATGGCTGTACCAGCGGCACGTACCTCGCCCGTGCTGCTCTGTGGATTCTGGTGCTGTGCACCACCCTGCTGAGCCTGTCCGCTGACCTTGATGCGCAGTTCGTTGGAACTGATGTTCTTGCCTCCGGCTGTCACGTGGGCGGCAGGGATGGTAAACGAACCGTTCTTGTTGGCAGAGAGGATATAAGTATAGGTAATGCTTGACGAGCTGGAGGTATGGCCGTTGACCATCTGGAAACTGGACTGGGTAGACGTTGAGGGGCCCATCAGTACGTCAAAGGCGTCAGGTATTGCACCTGCACGGAAGCCCTTGGCATCATCGGTATTAACGGTATAGGTCAGTCTGAACTGCTCACCCACGGCCACCTGTCCCGGGGCACGTCCTGTCAATGTCTGCGCCCAGCTTACCGCAGCTGTCGCCCAAACGAGAATGATTATCAGATATTTCTTCATTGCTTCATTACCAATTCTTTTCCAGACGACGTTTCTGAGGCTGTTGCTGAGCCTTCTTCATACGTTCCTGAGTCTGCTTTTCTTCTTGCATGGCTGCATTCAGCAACTGTTCGGCATTCTCCTTGCTCATCTGCTGGTTCTGCTTTTGCTGATCTTGCTGCTGTTGTTGCTGCTTCTGCTGATCTTGCTTTTGCTGATTTTGCTTATCCTTGTCCTGTTTATCCTGCTTGTTATTACCTTGGTTCTGCTGATTCTGCTGCTGTTTCAGCTGGCGCTTGCAGAGTTCCAAGTTATAGCGGGTTTCGTCGTCAGCAGGATTGTTGCGCATTGCCTCCTTGTAGGCTTCAATAGCCTCGCTAAAAAGCTGATGTTGCTGACAAATGACACCAATATTGTGATACGACTGTGCCTTTCGCAGGGGATTGTTCTCCAACTTGCCGGCCTTCTCCAGCTGGGTAATAGCCAGCGAGTCCTTGCGCTGCAACATCAAGGCATTGCCCAAATTATAGTTGGCCTGCGGGTTGCGTTGGTTTTTCTCTACAGCCTTCCGATAGGATACCTCTGCCTCAGCAGCATTTCCCAAACGGAACTGCTTATTGCCCTGACGTATCAGCTGACGGTCTGACTGTGCCATAGCCGCAGTACTCAACATGAGCAATAAGAGTACGGACACTGGCTTGGGAGAACGCTTGAACAGCGACACACGCCTCAGCAACGGGTTCTTGACCTCAAGGATGCACACCTCGATGATGAGCAACAGCAGAACCAGAATGCCTACGGCCTGGAACTGCTCGTCGTAGTCGCTATAGATGGTGGTAGATATTTCTTTCTTAGCCAACTTGTCGAGGGCGTTGTCCAGTTGCTGCTGGGCATTGCTGTTGTTCTCGACATGGATATAGACGCCACCACCGGCATCTGCCAGCTGGCGACACATCTCTTCATTAAGTCCCGTCATAACGGTCTGACCCGTATTGTCCTTCAAATAGTCTCCGTCGCCCGTAGGAATAGGAGCACCATCAGGTGAGCCAACCCCCAGCACATAGGTATTCATGCCGCGCTCACGAGCATCTTTGGCAGCCTCCAAGGCCCCACCCTCGTGGTCCTCGCCGTCGGTAATGACAATGATGGCCTTGCCCACGCCTTCCTGTTGGGTGAAGCTGTGGGAAGCCATGTTGACAGCAGTGGCGATATCAGTACCTTGGGTTGCAATCATCCCGGGACTGATGTTTGAAAGAAACATCTTGGCCGACACGTAGTCACTGGTGATGGGCAACTGCACAAAGGCATCGCCGGCAAACACGATGAGACCTATCTTGTCATTGGTGAAGTGGTCCACCAGATTCTCTATCATCATCTTCGAACGGTCCAGACGGCTCGGAGCCACATCCTCGGCCAGCATCGAGTTGCTGACGTCCAGACAGATGATGGTCTCTATGCCGGTGCGTTTCTCGTGGCTAATCTTCGTACCCAGTTGCGGACGAGCCAACATGACGATGAGCAGCGCCAACGCTCCCAATAGCGCCCAGAACTTGACGGCAGGTCGGAAACGTGACACATTGGGCATCAGTTGGCGCACCAGTTCAATGTCACCAAAACGGCGCAGACGACGCTTCTGCTGGTGTACCATCAACCAACGAATGGCAAACAGCACGGGGACGGCTGCTAATAGATAGAGGTATATAGGGTCTTCGAATCTAAACACTTTGTACTATTTATCTTTAAACTTAAAACTATGAACTCCATCAAGGTAACTTGCGGAATATGGTAACTCTCAGCAGGATTTCCAGCAACAGCAACAGAACAGCAGCCAATGCAAAGGGCTGGTAGGCCTCGTAACGCTTGCTGAACTTCTTGACGTTCAGTTTCGACTTCTCGAGCTTGTCAATCTCCTGATAAATGTTCTGCAACTCGCGGTTATTGGTGGCACGATAGAAATCGCCCTCGGTGGCATAGGCTATGTCCGAGAGGGTCTTGGTATCTATCTCTACAGGGATGTTGACATACTGCACGCCACCACCGACCTGCATAGGATAAGGAGCCACCTTATTGGTACCGACGCCAATAGTGTAGACGCGGATACCCAAGCTCTTGGCTATCTCGGCAGCAGTCATTGGCGACAAATCGCCACGATTGTTGGAGCCATCGGTCAGAAGAATGACCACACGGCTTTTGGCCTTCGAGTCTTTGAGACGCGAAACGGCATTAGCCAAACCCATACCAATGGCGGTACCATCCTCAATGAGCCCACGGGCTGCAATATCCGTCCGCACTCCCTGCAACAGGTTGAGCAGCGAAGAGTGGTCAGTAGTCATCGGACATTGGGTGAATGCCTCGCCGGCAAAGATGCTCAGACCGATGTTATCGTTGGGACGGCCGGTAATGAACTCTGCAGCCACCTGCTTGGCAGCCTCAATGCGGTTGGGCTTTAAGTCTTCGGCCAGCATGGACGTCGACACGTCCATAGCTAGCATGATGTCGATACCCTCAACAGTCTGATTCTTCCAGGAGTTCTGTGTCTGCGGACGCGCCAGCACCAGCACTACCAACACGAAGACGGCCATGCGGAGTAAGGGCTGCAAGGGCATGAGCATCACCTTCCATGAACGGGGAGCGAAGCGATAGGCATTGGTATCGCTCATCCGCATGGTGGGCTCGCTCTTCTTCCTGTACATGAGATACCAGATAAGGTATGGTATCAGCAGGACCAGCAGCAACAGATATTCTTTATTGGCAAATTCCATTTCTTCTTTCGTTATTCATTTTTACTTTATACCGGCATCGTCACACTAACAACTGCCAGATGCTATACACAATATAGCAGAACAGCAGCACGGCAACTGCCACAATGCCCCAGATGACCATCTTCAGCACGCGACGCTCTTTCTGCGAGCGCTGGTCGGCCTCCGACAGCACGGGTTTCTGCACCTCTTCCACAGGCAGGTTCTCCAGCTTGGTCTGGTTGATGAAGTCGATGGCACTGACCAGATTGGCATCGTTCTCGTTGATCATCGTAGAGTATTTGGCAAACTTCACCAAATCAGCGGTCATAAACAGCTGGCGCAACTCGTCCAGCGACTGCTGGTCACCAGCAGCAGTCAGACGCTCTATAATCTCGGAACTGGTCATCTCCATGGCGGAGAAGCCATAGCGTTCCTCAATATACTTACGCAGAGTGTCTGTCAGTTTGGTATAGTACTCCTTGGCATTCTCGGATGCCACCATGCGGTCTGCCTTGATCTGCTCAATCTCCTTCATGGCCTTCTGGTGGGGCAACAAGCGCTTCACAATCTTGATGTGTGAAATAACGGGCTTGTTGTCGCGCAGACGAAGGGAAAGATAACCGCACAGGGCCGTCAACATCAAAAGCAGCACACTGAGCCAGAACGACAGACTCCAGTCGCTCCACTGGAAGGGATTGTCCTGTACGTCCTTGGGGGGGAAGAACTTGTTCAGTTGGGTGGTGTCAACCTCTACTTCAACGACTTTCAGCGCCAAGTCAGCACTCTGTTGTTCCTTGCCGTTAATCTTCACCTTGAAGGGAGGCAGATGATACAGGTTACCGTCAAACGAGGTCAGCGTGATGACCATCGTGTGGTCTGACGGGCGTTGTACATTCAGCACCTCAACGCCGGGTGCCAGCATCTGACGGGGCTGGAAAGTGGGCCATTCCACCTTCGCATCGTCAGTTGCCTGAACGGTCAGCGTCACCGTTGCCTGTTCACCAATCATCATCTCTATCGGCTCTATCTTAGCCGTAACAGACGATTGAGCCAAACAGCACAACGAACTGGCAATCAGAATAATTAATGATATATATCTTCTCATCAGCTTCGTTGTTTAAACAGCATCAGCAATGCCTTTACATAGTCCTCATTGGTAGCTATGCTCACCAGATCGACATTGCTCTTATTCATAGTTTCGCGCAACTGCTGCTGGCAGTTATTCCAGTACTTCTGGTGGGCTTGGCGCAGCTGTTTGCTTGACGTGTCGATATACTGTTCATATCCCGTCTCGGCATCCACCACGCGCATCAAGCCAACATCAGGCAGTTCACGAGCACGGAGGTCATAGACCTGCAGAGCAACCACGTCGTGCTTACGATTGGCTATCTGCAACGGCTGCAAGAAGTCCTGGCGGTCGTAGAAGTCGCTCAGTACAAAGGCCGTACAACGGCGTTTCGCCACGCTGGTCAGGAACTCCAGCACCTGCTTCACATCGGTACGCTTGGATTCCGGCTTGAAGTCCAGCAGTTCACGGATGATATAGAGAATGTGCTTGCGACCCTTCTTGGGGGGAATATACTTCTCTATGCGGTCCGAGAAGAACACCACGCCAATCTTGTCGTTATTCTGGATGGCCGAGAAGGCTATCGTAGCAGCAATTTCCGTCACCATGTCACGCTTCATCTGGCACTGCGTACCGAAATCCAGCGAGCCGCTGACGTCTATCAGCAGCATCACCGTCAACTCGCGCTCCTCCTCGAACACCTTGACATAGGGGCGATGAAAACGGGCCGTCACGTTCCAGTCAATATCGCGAACATCGTCGCCATACTGATACTCACGCACCTCCGAGAAGGCCATACCCCTACCCTTGAAGGCCGAGTGGTACTGGCCAGCGAAGACGTTTGAGCTCAGGCCACGAGCCTTAATCTCTATCTTCCGTACTTTCTTTAATATCTCGCTAGTTTCCATATGCTAGTTTGACTAGTTATTACTAGTTTGACTAGTTTTTAGGGCACTTCCACCTTATTGACAATCTTCGAGACAATCTCCTCGCTGGTTACATTCGAAGCCTCAGCCTCGTAGGTCAGGCCGATACGATGGCGCAGCACGTCGTGAGCCACGGCACGTACGTCCTCGGGCACCACGTAGCCACGGCGCTTGATGAAGGCATAGGCACGGGCAGCCTTGGCCAGATTGATGCTGGCACGGGGCGAACCACCAAACGAAATCATGTCCTTCATATCCTTCAGGCCATAACGGTCAGGGAAACGGGTAGCAAACACGATGTCGGCAATATACTGTTCAATCTTCTCGTCCAGATAAACCTCGCGCACCACCTGACGGGCCTTGACAATCTCGTCAGCCGTGGTCACAGGAGTCACCTTGGGCAAACCGCTGCCAATGTTCTCGCGGATAATCTTCTTCTCCTCCTCGATGGTAGGATAGCCGATGACCACCTTCAGCATGAAACGGTCCATCTGGGCCTCAGGCAACGGATAGGTACCCTCCTGCTCGATGGGGTTCTGCGTAGCCATCACCAGGAACGGGTTCGGCAGTTCGAAGGTGTCGCTGCCAATAGTTACCTGCTTCTCCTGCATGGCCTCCAGCAAGGCACTCTGCACCTTGGCCGGAGCACGGTTGATTTCATCAGCCAGCACGAAGTTGGCAAACACCGGTCCCTTCTTCACCTGGAACCGCTCGTCCTTCTGCGAATATATCATCGTACCCGTCACGTCGGCAGGCAACAGGTCAGGCGTAAACTGAATACGGCTATAGGTTGCGTCAATCAGCTGCGCCAGCGTCTTGATAGCCAGCGTCTTTGCCAAACCAGGAACGCCCTCCAGCAGAATATTACCATCACTCAGCAGACCAATCAGCAATGAGTCCACCAAATGCTTCTGTCCTACAATCACCTGATCCATGCCCGTCACGAGGTTGGTCACGAATCCACTCTGTTGTTCTATCCGCACATTCAGTTCGCGGATGTCAATAGCTTCTGCCATAATATTACTTTTTTACCTATTTACTTTTAATTTGGATGCAAAAGTACGCATTTTCCCCGTCATTACACACATCCGCATACCTAAATAATATTAAAAGAGTTTTCTAAAACTTACTATGGCGTATACTTCCCCGGTTTTTCAGCCGATGACAACGATGACGATGATACCAAGGGAAGCAGAATTCCTATGAGCGTGCCCTCATTCACGAAAGGCATAACGTTATGATGATAACTCTCTGCGTATGTCGCGACCTATCTTGTTCCAATAGGGTATGTGCTTCAGGGTGGAACGCACAGGCTGCACGTGCCACAACATAAGAAGCAGCAAGAAGAAACAGCCGGCCAGACAAACCACTCCATAGAGATACTTCACAGCCATCATAATACTCTGAGTGACGTCTATCGGTTGCAAAGCACGAACCAGATTGTCGGCCACATGATAACGGAACAGGTAGCTATAGACACCGCCGCTGATACTGTCGACCACACCGTTGCGGATGAAGCCGGCAATGGTAAGGCTCATGAAGAAATGCTGGAACGGCATCAGTTCTTCGAGATAGACGGTCAGCGTGCAGAAGAAGATGGCATAGCCAAAGGTGCGCAGGAACGTGGGCAGGTAGAGCCGCTCAATGTTCACCTCGGGCGAGATGTAGAAGTACATCAGCACCTGGTAGGCGAGCATCAGCGCAAAACCGATGGTGAGCAGCGGGGTATAGCGCAGACGCAGCATCTTCATCCACCACAGACAGAACAGACAACCGCTCACCGAGCCTATCCACGCCACGAGATTGAAGCGCGACGAGGTGAGCATGCCGTAGTGCAGTATGCTGCCCGTGAATATGCCTTCGAGGGCATTGTGGGTGGAGTTCATCCACTCCTCTACGACAAAGAAGAAGAGGATGACCACCAGCGTCTTGTACTGGAACGCCTTGGGGGCGATATAGGGATGGTGGACATGCACCATGCGGCGCCAGGCGAAGAAGGCCGTCACGGGCAGTGCAAAGGCTATCGTGCGCCACACCTGACTGTCGCTCCAGTTGTAGTATTCGCCGTAGGTGAAGAGCCAGATAATCTCCAGCACCGTAGCAGACCACAGCACCAGGCCCAGCCAGTCGATAGAGAAGAAAGGCATGGGACGCATGAACCGGAAGTGCTGCGTGCAAGTGTAGATGAAGATGAGCACCAGCGAGAGCAGTGTGACGATGAAATACTGCATGGCATGATAGCTGCCGCAATAGTAGCTGAGCAGCTGTGACAGCCAGCCGCTGGCACTCATGTCGCCCAGCACCACGATATACAGCAGGGGGAAGAATATCTCGAAGTCGCGCTTGGGGGTCATCCACAGTTGGATGTTGCTGAAGCACTCGAACGTAGCCATCAGTTTGAAGAAGCAGCACAGGTAGGAGAGCACGCACAGCGCCGGCACCCACTCCGTAGCGAGCGACAGCAGGATGCATACCACCATGCCCGACACTGAGAAGAGCAGCAGCGAGCGGTTGGTGAAGCGGAACTTCAGACGGAAGAGGATGGGGAACGGCATAGCCACGCCAACTACTCCACATAAGAATATAAAGGACACATCCTCGCGCATCAGGCTCATATCACCCATCATCTGCTGCATATTACCCATATAGGTGGTGTTCACCAACTGGAAGATAACGGCAAAGAGCAGGTATATCCAGGGTTGCAGCGCCTTGGGGATGAAGGGCTTCATCATGGGCATCGCAAACGGACGCCCTATCATAGGATCGGCCATAAACTTCGAAATGAGAAATGAGAAATTAATAGTCCACCTCGCACTCCACGTTCAGGCCGCTGAGCAGGCGCTTCACATCGTCGGCATTGTTGTCGGCAGTCAGTTCAATGCGCACAGGCACGCGCTGCTCCACCTTGACAAAGTTGCCCGTGGCATTATCGACAGGCATGTTGCTATAGGCAGAACCCGTAGCGGAAGAGATGCTCTCCACCTTGCCCTTGAAGGTGACGCCGGGAATGGCATCTGCCTCAAACTCCACGGGCGCTCCCACGGCGATGTGGTGCATCTGCGACTCACGATAGTTGGCGATGATCCATACCGAACGTTGGTCTACCATATTTACTAACAGCTGTCCCGGCTGTACCAACTGCCCCACATGGATGTCTTTTCTGCCAATATAGCCGTCGCAGGGAGCCGTAATCACGGTATAGTTCAGGTTCAGACGGGCCAAATTGAGACGGGCCTCAGCGACACTCTCGCCAGCCTCCGACTGTCCCAGACGCTGACGCTGCTCACCCAGCACCCCACTGGTGGCCTGCTGACGATTCCGGGCAGCCTCGTAACGGGCACGGGCAGCCTCATACTGAGCCTTCGCGTTGTCATACTGCTGACGGGTGACGGCATCTTTCTTCAACAGTTCTTCAAAGCGCTGATAGTCCTTATGCGCGTTCTCCATTTGCACACGAGCCTCTTCAATACTGGCCGAAGCGGCACGTACATTGGAAACTATAGTACTCATGCCTGCTGAAACAGCCGAAGATCCGCTCTTCTGGCCTTTTACACTGGCCTCGGCCTGTGCCAGAGCCAGACGGAACTCAGCATCCTCGAGCACCACCAAGGTGTCACCTTGATGCACATATTGGAATTCAGCGAAACGAATCTCCTTGATAAATCCCTGCACACGGGTGTTGACGGGCGTCAGATGACGATGCACCATCGCATTGTCAGTATATTCTATTGTGCCCAGATGTACAAAACGACTCAGGGCGTAAACTACCAGCAACACCAGTGCTACTATTACCATTATATTATATGCGCGTAAAATCTGCTTTCTCTTATTCATAATCTTCCAATTCTTAACTATTCATTCTTAAATCTTCATTCTTCACTTTTTACAGCGTTCCAGAAATATATTTCAGTTTGTAGTAGGCGAAGACGATGCCGATGCGGGCATCCACCTCTTTGAGTTCGGCATCCAATTTAATGTTAGAGGCATCAATCATGTCGGTAATCAATGCTAACTGTGACAGATAGCGGTCGCTGACCACCTGATAGTTCTGCTGAGCCAGCTGTACGCTCTTCTGCTGTGTCTCCAGTTCCACATAGGCCTGCTGGTAGAAAGTGTAAGCCTGCTGTACCTGATTATTCAGCTGTTCAGAAGCCACAGCGTGGGCCTGATGGGCCTGATGGATGCGTATTTGGGCTTGGTGCACTTTCTTGTTCTGTTTGAACAATGAACTGATGGGGTATTTGATACCCACACCCACGTACCAGAAATTGAAGTTCTTGTCGATGGGAGGTACGTCGTAGGTAAAAGGGCCGTTGAAGTTGTCGGCAGCCATCAGTGCCACCTTCGGCAGCAACTCGCTCTTGGCCAACTTCAGCTGCTGACCGGCTATCTTTTGGCCTATCTCTGTTTGCCGGATGCTGGGGGAAGAGGTCAAGGCAGAAGCCTGCCAAGCATTTTCGCTCTCCCTACCATAATTGTCTTTGGCCAGTCGGTCGTCTGGAACAATCTCACCATCTATGCCCAACTGATTGCAGAGCTGGTGATTCAGGATACCTCGCTGGTCCTGAAGTTTCTTCAGATTCAGACGCAAGGTCTGCATCTGCAGTTCATAGCGGGTCACATCATTTTTCAGCGCCATGCCCTGCTCATGTTTGGCCTTGATATCATCTATCAGGCGTTGCGTCAGTTTAATATTCTGGCGAACTACCTGCTCGCGATTCCTGAGCTTAAAGATTTCCAGATACTGCCCCAGAGCCAGAAAACGCTGTTGTTCGCGACGCTGTTGTTCACTCACCTGAGCTTGCTCATGCTGCAAACGGGCCATTTCGATACCAGCATCGACAGCCCCGCCGGCATACACCACCTGCTGTGCCTCTACAGCCAACGAGTTGCCCCAGCGTGGAGCCGAAAAACCATGGGCATTGCTAAAATTGCGATCCATCATCACCACATCGCCGTTCAGCGATACCGATGCCGATGCCGTCAATTCGGGCAGTCGCGTAGTGCGTGCGACCTCTAAACCTTGCTTCGCAAATTCAACGCTCAACTTCTCTTGCTGAAGCGTCTTACTGTTGTTTTCCACCAGTTGAAACAATTCGTCAACTGTCATCTTGCGTTCCGTCTGAGCCCTGGCCACCATCGCGGTGGTTACAGCCATGAGGAACACCACGTTCCTAAATATCATTAAAAACTATCTAAAAAGTGACGGGGAACACACCCCTTTTATTGATTGCGGGTGCAAAATTACAAAATATTCCGATAAGTTGTAACTTAAAGGATGCCACTTTTTACGGAACGTTAACATGCAGTTAACAGTCAGTAACACATAGAACTACTGTTTGCGTCTTTTCTTCAGCTGGAGCTTGGGAATCTTGATAATCTGACCTTCTTTAAGTTTGGGGTTCTGTGACAGGTTGTTATATACTTCTACATAGCACTCCATGTCCGGACCGAGGTTGCCTCGGCAGATGCTGTAGAAAGTCTGCCCCTTCTGCACCTTCACCTCGTGGGAGAGACCGACAATGCGATAGGCACCCAAGCGAACACGGGAGTCCTTCTCGGCATACTTGTCAAAGTCCTCGTCAAGCTTAGTGTCCTTTCTCTCAGCCTGTGCTGCTGTCTGCTGTGGTTTGGCAGGAGCCTGAACGGGCTCTACCTTGGGCACTTCTGCTGCAGGTTTCTGAGGTTCGGGCTTCACGTCAGGCTGCTCTGACAGAGTCTGCTGTGCAGGAATGGTGTCTACAGGGACTGCGGTCACCGTATCGTGTACCACAACGGTATCGGGCTGAGGCATGGACATCAGTGTCTTGTAGCTGCCATAATAATAGCCAGCAAAGCCCGAAACAGCCATCAATAGCAATGAAAGAACAGCATACAATATCCAATGTCCTATCGAATGGGAATTAGCAACAGGAGCAGGTTCGATAGTCTGTCTGGCTACAGGCTCTTCTATTCTCTGAGGTTGTATAACTGCAGCCTCCTGAGGTTCTGCTTTTTCTGCCAACTCAGACGACGGTTCTTCTACCACCTCTAACAATGGTTCCTCAGACACCTCTGGCAAAGGTTCCTCAGACGAAGACGATTCCGGCAACGATTCTTCCGTTTCCTGAGGGATAGTATCCTCTTCCACGACCTCTATCAAGGGTTGCACGGGAGCAGATTCTTGGGATGCATCCTCAACGGGCTCATCTCCTTCTGGCTCGTCTTTGATGTCATCAAACTCCACCCCATCGTTCAGCACTACGGTCTCGAACTGGGAGAAGGGCTTGTTGACCAACTCCTTCATGGTGGCATCGGGCGTGAACGACACCTTGGAATGCCCATTAATGGTGACGCGCTCGCCTGTACGGACGCTGATGCTCTCGCGGGCCTCCACACCGATAATCTTGAACGTGCCGAGACCTTTGATTTTTACCAGTTGATCAGCTTCCAAACGCTCTTGTATCAACGAAAACATGGCCGATACGAACTTGTTGGCCTCGCTCTTCTCAAAGCCATTCTTCTCGGTCAGCACAGACGCTATCTCTTGTATAGTCAGCTTTCCCATGACTACTCTCCTCCTTTCAGTTTATCCTTCCACGTCTGGTTGGGTTTGAAACCCAACACCAGTTTGGGCGGCACCAACATACGCTGCCCCGAAGCAGGATTGACGAAGACTCGCTCCAGTTTCTTCTTAGGTTCGAAGGTCCCAAAGTTAGGCACCAGCACGGCATGGTCCTCCTGAAAAGCATCCCCCATGGCATTGATGATGTTATCTACCAGCTTTTGGGTGTCTTTGGAACTGTAACCTGTACGTTCAGCCAACTCGTTAATAAATTCCTTGTTATTCATTAGCTAATCATGCTTTGTACGTTAATGATGCGTTTATTGGGTGGTCGCGTATAAGTCAAACTCCTCAGCGTCCGTCACGCGGACTGGATAGAACTCACCGATGGTCAATCCTTCGTCAATGGGTATCAGCACCTCTGGATCAACCTCGGGTGAGCAGAACTCGCTACGGCCTACATACCAGTCACCCTCCTGACGGTCGACGACCACACGCAGGGTTTGGCCTATCTTTGCCGCTTCTATCTCTGCCGAGATGTTCTGCTGAACGCGCATGAGCTTGTCCAGACGCTGTTGCTTGACCTCTGCGGGTACATCGTCCTCATAGTGAAGGGCTGAATAGGTACCGTCCTCTTCAGAATAGGCAAAGGCTCCCATTCGTTCAAAACGAGCCCACTTGGTAAACTCCAACAGTTCGCGGAAATCCTCATCAGTCTCTCCAGGGAACCCCACCATCAGCGTGGTACGGAGATGAATGCCTGGCACTTCCTTGCGCATACGGCGAATCAACCCGTAGGTCTCTTCCTTGGTCACATGACGCTGCATTCGGCTCAACATGTGATCCGAGATGTGCTGCAAGGCAATGTCCAGATAGTTGCAGACGTTCTTCTTCTCACGCATAACGCGCAACAGGTCCCATGGGAAGTGAGCCGGATAGGCATAGTGCAGGCGAATCCACTCAACGCCCTCTATATCGGCCATCTGCTCTATCAACTCTGCTATGTGCTGCTTGCCGTCCAAGTCGACACCATAGTAGGTCAACTCCTGGGCTATGACCTGAAACTCCTTGGTGCCCTGACTGACCAGATAGCGCACCTCGTCCAGAATGTCCTTCATCGGACGACTTTGGTGACGACCCGTAATCAACGGAATGGCACAATAGGCACAATGGCGGTCGCAGCCTTCTGAAATCTTCAGATAAGCATAGTGTCTGGGCGTGGTAATGTGGCGGCAACCCGTGCAAACAGCTTCAGACGAGAGGTCTTTCAACAACTGCTTATAGTTGAACTTGCCGTACCAGCCATCTACTTCAGGAATTTCCTTCTCCAGATCCGCCAGATAGCGCTCTGACAGACAGCCCATCACATATAGTTTCTGCAACCTCCCCTCCTCCTTGGCCTGAACCAGTTCCAGTATGGTATCTATGCTCTCCTGCTTGGCATCCTCTATGAATCCACAGGTGTTCACCACGGCAATGTCCCCCTGAGGCTCCTCAGCATCATGGGTGACATGATAGCCATTGGCCTCGAAGAGTCCCATCAGGTTCTCTGAATCTACCAGATTCTTGGAGCACCCCAGCGTGATAATATCTATGGTTGGCTTATTCATGCTTGAACAATGAGTCAACAAACTGTGTCTTGTTGAAGAGTTGCAGGTCTTTCATCCCCTCGCCCAAACCGATGTACTTCACAGGCACCTTCAACTGGTCGCTAATGCCGATGACGACCCCCCCCTTGGCGGTACCATCGAGTTTGGTAATGGCCAGCGAGGTAATCTGTGTGACAGCCGAGAACTGCTTAGCCTGCTCGAAGGCATTCTGTCCCGTTGAGCCATCCAGCACGAGCATCACCTCGTCAGGAGCATCGGGCAACACCTTCTTCATCACCTCCTTAATCTTCTTCAGTTCGTTCATCAGACCAACCTTGTTGTGCAGTCGCCCTGCCGTATCTATCAGCACCACGTCGGCACCGTTTGCCTTAGCGCTCTGCAGGGTGTCGAAAGCCACCGAGGCGGGGTCTGACCCCATCTGTTGTTTGACCACAGGTACACCTACGCGCTCACCCCAGATGCACAGCTGCTCAACAGCAGCAGCACGGAAGGTATCGGCAGCACCCAGATAGACTTTCTTGCCAGCCTGCTTGAACTGCCATGCCAGTTTACCTATAGTGGTGGTTTTGCCCACTCCATTGACACCAACGACAAGTATCACGTAGGGCTTATGATCTGCAGGAAGGTCCCAGTTGTCATTATCCTCGCTATTGTTTTCAGCCAACAATGAGGCTATCTCGTCACGCAATATAGCATTCAGCTCATTGGTTGAGACGTACTTGTCGCGAGCCACACGTGCCTCAATGCGTTCAATAATCTTCAATGTAGTTTCCACACCTACATCCGACGTAATCAACACTTCCTCCAAGTTGTCGAGTACGTCGTCATCAACCTTA
>Ga0256407_10004011_pt1 | contig 25199 bp, 18 predicted proteins | sample RumenRJG_04DNA_FD_193489 | JGI IMG/M metagenome (GOLD analysis project Ga0256407, IMG submission 193489) | Bovine rumen microbial communities from Lethbridge, Alberta, Canada - RJG_04 | ecosystem: Host-associated > Mammals > Digestive system > Stomach > Rumen | place: Canada: Alberta... | reverse complement strand
AGTCAATAAGATAAAGGCTGTAAAGAGAAGCATGTATAACAAGGCTGGCGTACAAATGCTTAGGGCGAAACTCATATATGGAGGTGTGAAACAATACCAGCCGTACCACCTAAATTGACGCAGAACCTCTATTTAACATGAGTTATTTCCTTATAGTCAGTGGATATGCGTAAAAACCTCGTGTTCAGACAAATGACTTGCTTTAGCTTGACAAAAAAAAGGCTTCTCCTGTCTCACGACGGTGAAGCCTTTGGAAAACTAACTAATTAAAAACTATATATATCCTACATCTGTTATATATTACTGTCCTACTGTCACCTTTGTAATGGTATAACCATCACCAACGATGAAGAAACCGTTCTGAGCATTAAGAAGCTCAATAGACAGGTCGGTGAGTTGGTATTCGAGTACCATAGCCTTGGTAATCTCGATGTCACCACGGTCTGGATCGCCAAGACCTGTAAGGATGTTATTCCACCAAGAGGTGGTCATTGAACCCTGTCCTCTATCACCTGTTGGAGCAACGTATGCACGGACTATTGTGCCAGCACTTACGTACTTTATCATCGTATCCTGAAGGAGGTTGAATGGTGTGCCCCATGTAACGTTGAATGAGCCTTCCCAAACGGTGTTCTCGTCAGAGTATGGGCATGGATCCTTGCTGACTGTGAACTTGTTACAGCCGAACTCAGTACCAGAGCCATCGGTAACAACCAACTGATAGTCGCCGTCGGCTATTGATGGTACGGTGAACTTCAGGTTGCCGTTCTCCACCTTTGCACCAGATACGGCAGTTGTGCCGATACGAACAGCCTTTACCTCTGTGAGGTTCTCGCAAGGAATTGATACTTCCTTGCCAGGATTGAGCCAGCGCTTTGTCTTCTTATCGCTGAGCTTTGGATCACCGTCAAGGGCATTGACAACGAGCTTGCCTGTGCGTGACGTAACCTTTCCCTTAGTTGTGGTAGCCACAATTTTTAGGATGTATTCGCCCGCAAGGAATTGCTTGCTGATATGTGTTCCCTCGTTGATTTTCTCACCGTCAAGGAACCACTCTACTGTGGTATAGAGGGCTGGTGTAACGGTTACTGAGTCAACGTAGGTTACATCGCGTGAAAGACTCTTATATACTGTTGGCTCTCCGTCCTCCCACTGACCAAACCAAGGTTGCAGGATTCGTGGATAGTCGTCCTCTGTTGCCGTGATGAATGGCTCGTCGTCCTCAGAGCAAGAGGTGAAAAGCCCAAGAGCAATGGCAAAGCCAAGCACGAAGCAGATATTCCTATAATTAAATATATTCTTCATAATTGTATTTATTTTAAAGAACAATGAATAGAGGATTGATCACTTTTCATTATTCATTATCAATTATTAATTTGTCCTTTTGGGAGTTTTGATGTCATCAATATCCATGAAGTTCTGCTCATTGACATCCCACCAGTTGCGATGGTGCCAATCATCAGAGCCACCGAGACGCTGGATAGCCTCATTGAAGTGTACCTTGTTGTATTCGTTCTCGATGTTAGGGTACTTCAAGCGAGTTGGAGTCTGCATATTCTGATCCTCGTGAGGGAAGTCGCCACGGATAGGGAGCTTGGTACGGTCGGCCAATGCTGGATAGTCAGAACGACGAAGATTAGCCCATCCCTCGGCAGGGTTGGTGAGGTGGAGAATCCAAGCCTCGTAGTTGATGCACTCACGTGGATTGTCGGTGAGAGGATGATTGAGAATGTAGTTCTCAATCTCGATGTCGGAGATCGTGGTGCCGTAGTATTTGTTCATCATATTCATGGCTGCACGAATACCGTTATGATAGTGCTCCTCCACTGTTCCAGATACGTTCCATCCCTTTGACTTAGCCTCAGCAAGAAGAAACTCAATCTCGGCAGAGGTCATGAGGATACCTGGACAACTTGTCTTTTCGAAGTTAACAGCAAGTGAAGGACGGATCATACGTGCAGGGTAGTTGTTCTTGTCGTAACCTGCATCAGGATTCTGCTTCACGAGTTTTTCGAGTGTTGGGATGGCTGAATTATCTGGACCATTCACCCAGTCGCTCCACCAAGCATCACCTACATTGCAAGGTACGATACCGGCACCACCATTCTCGCCCCATGCAATAACCTCATCGGTAACATCATAGTTGCCTGAAGTATCGGTCTGACTACGTGTAGTGCAGATATAGTTACGACAAATCTGATACAGGCGAGGGTCGTTGTTGTTCTTGAGATAATAGAACAGGGTGCTGCTCACGAAGGTAGGAGACTGTGGATCCTGACCGTAGAGCATTTCGCCGAGAGCATTGCCACGGAAGTCAAGGTCGGTGGCTCCGTCATAGAGAGTGAAAGGAGAATCCATGTGGAAGACAAAGGCATCCTGCTCATCATTCTGAATATATCCTGCTGCATCGTTCATAGCAGCCTCAAACTCAGTCTTAGCCTTCTCAGGAGCCACATCAGATATACGCATTGCATAGCGCATACGGAGAGAGTTGGCATAACGCTTCCATGCGTCTGTTTCCTGATACAAGGATGTGCAGTCGCCAGAGATCTCATCAGAACCTGTGCCAAGCTGTGCAACAGCCTGCTTGAGTTCAGAGAAAATGAAGTTATACACCTCTTCCTGAGTATCATATTTAGGCAATGAGATATTCTCGGTATAGCCCTTACCAGCCTCTGTGCATGGAATGTCACCATAGACATCGGAGAGGACAGCCATCATGTAAGCCCTGTGAATACGGAGGGCTGCATTCACGTTTGGCTTGTCGGCTGTGCGAGAGATTGCATCAACGAGATTCTTGATGCCGATAGCATAGTAACGATCCCAGAGCAGCTTGCTTGTTGCATTCTCTGGATAAACGGCACCTGCATAGTTTGACACGTTCCAGCCACCAGCATAATACTGTGTGAAGCCGGTGATATAGCAACGGAATACATCCATAACCTGGAAGTCGCCGTAGGTCTGGAGCAATGCTGTGGTGAGCTCGGCATTAGGATTGATATCCTCAGCCTTTGAGTCATCAGTATTGATCTCTGTCATATAACTGTCGCTACATGACACGATTGCCGTGGAAACCGCAAGTGCAGTGAACAGTTTTAATATTGTTTTTTTCATAATTTATAGAATTTAGACCCACCCAGGCCCTCCCCAAGGGAGGGATGCGATATAGTATTATCGCTTATGTGGGTTTTATTAATGAATTGTCGTGAATGTTTATCCCACTATCTAACATCCTTCCCTTTGGGAGATTTGTCGAAGACCCTTCGAACTCCTGTGAGAAAAGGCTTGGTTAGGCTTTTAGAACTTCAAATTAACATTCAGTCCATAGCTTCTGCGTGATGGAAGTGAGCCGTACTCAAGACCGAGACCTGATGTGTTGTAGCTTGAGTCTGGGTCGATGTTCGGAATGTTCTTCCATACGATGAATGGGTTACGAGCCACGAAACTTACGCTGAGAGCCTTGACATACTTGCCGAGCATTGACTCAGGGAATGTGTAGCCGAAGGTTATCTCACGACACTTAACGTATGAGTTATCGTAAACGAAGAGTGACTGTGCCTTTGCTACAACGCTCTTCCAGTAGCTTTGTGGATTTACAGGAATGTCGTTCTTGCGATATGTGCCGTCGCCATTGTCGATAACACCCTCTGCAATAAAGCCTGTGCACTTGCCTGCTTCACGCCAGTCTTCCTCACTCATGCCTGCAGCCTTGCGAGCCTCTTCAGAAGCATACCATTCCTCACGTCCTGCCAGAGTCTCATTTGCCTTACCTGTGAGGTAAGCTGAGCGCATTGACATTGAATAGAGATCAGCACCAACCTTTACGTCGAAGCCTGCAGATAGGCGGAAGTTCTTATATGTGAATGTTGAATAGAAACCACCTGTCCAATCCCATGATGCGTTACCGAGTGTCTTTGTCTGCTCCTCGAAGAGAGGCATACCTGTTGTACCATCAATGAGGATGTCACCATTGGCATTACGCTTGAAGTCAGTTCCCTTGATTGAACCGAAGTCCTCACCAACCTCTGCACCTACCGATACGTTAGCCCAAGAAGCATCGGCAAGCTCGAAGTAGTTAGTACCCTCTACAAGCTCAAGCACCTTGTTTGAGTTCTTTGAGAAGTTGATACCTGCATCCCAAGCAAAGTCCTTGATGGCAAGCACACGACCATTGAGTGCAATCTCCACACCCTTGTTCTGTATCTTACCTGCATTGATCAAGCGTGATGTATAGCCAGAGGTAGAAGATGAAGCCAGACCGATGATCTGATCCTTAGAAGTCTGGTTGTAGTATGTCAGGTCAAGTCCGAGTCGGTTGTTGAAGAACTTGAGTTCAAAACCGAGTTCGTATGAACTTGTCATTGTTGGCTTCAGATCCTTGTTAGGCTGAGTGTTGTTATTGATCATGGCTATGGTGTAACCAGGATATGAATACTTACCTGTGGTGTAGGTGAGTCCGAGCTGATAAGGATCGGTATCAGAACCTACCTTTGCCCATGAAGCACGGAACTTTCCGTAGTTCATCACCTTCTTGTTCTTGATAAACTCAGAGAACACTACGCTACCTGAAACTGATGGATATACGTATGTGTTGTTGCTTACAGGAAGGGTTGAAGAACGGTCGCCACGGAGAGTACCTTCGAGATAGTATGTATGGTCGAAACCTACACTTGCACTACCGTAGATAGAGTTGATCTGCTTCTTGTAAGTGCTACCCATCACGTTCTGCTCGGCATAGTTAAGTATGGCGATGATGTCGTTCATCTGCTGGTCAGTACCAGTGATGGTCGTTGTCTTGTTATCTACCTTATAGATATTTCCACCCAATGTAGCGTTGAAGTCAATCTTGCCCCATGAGTTGTTATAGAGACCGAGAAGTTCTGCATTCAGGGTGTTGTTATTGAAGATCTGCTGTGTGAGCTTACCTGCAAGCACACCTGGGGTAGAACGTGCGATAAAGTCCTCGAAGTTCATCTTGTTGATGTCGGTACCAATGGTTCCCTGGAACTTCAGGTGCTTGTTCACGTTCCATATTGCCTTACCTGTGAGTCGGAGCACATCCTTATCGGTTGTGTTCTGGTTCTTATACAGATCCCAGTATGGGTTCTTGTTATACTGGTCATTACCATTCCAGTTAGCGTAAGTACCGTCTGCATTCTGATAGTTCTTCAGCCATTCCTGGTTATAGGTACTTGCAAGCGTCATGAGGTTCTTGCCCACGTTGCTCTGAGAATCGCCAAGAGCAGGACGGTTGTTCACACCCTCGTGAGTGTAGTTGGCTGTGAGGTCGAAATCCACAGGACCAACGCTTGTATTTACACGGAGGTTGAAGTTATCGCGGTTCATGTCTGTGTTAGGCAGAATGTCGCGGTTACGCATATCTGTCATAGAGAAGCGGATGCCTGTCTTGCCACTATTCACAGAGAGAACGGCGGTATTCTGTGCCGTGAGACCAGTACGGAAGAAGTCGGCAGCATTGTTGGCGTACATATAGAATGGATGTACCGAACCGTCGAAATATGTCTTGTTGATCTCGTCTGCCTTTGCTCCCCAGCTCTGGTTAGTGCCAGAAGATGCATCAAGCTGATACTCGCCATTGTCACCCATACCGTATGTGGTCTGGATGTTATCCCACTTGGCAAGCTGTGAGTCGAGGGTGAATGAGCCGTTATATTCTATTGAAACCTTATCCTTATCTGCCTTCTTTGTTGTGATGAGGATAACACCGTGAGAGGCACGGCTACCATATAGTGCAGATGCAGCAGGACCTTTGAGCACGGTCATTGTCTCGATATCATCAGGATTGATTGCTGAGATACCGTCACCGAGGTCATAGCCTCCCTGTTCGCCCGCACTTCCGAAGTTGGTATTATCCAATGGTACACCGTCAACCACATAAAGAGGCTGATTGTTGCCCGTCATCTCGGTAGCGCCACGAAGCTGAACACGAGTAGAGCCTGATGCACCACTCGCTGTCTGGTTCACAACCAAACCAGCCACCTTACCTGCAAGAGAGTTGATTACGTTTGTTTCCTTTGCCTTGGTTAGTTCCTCACCCTTGACCTCTGTAAGTCCATAGCCAAGAGCCTTACGGTCGCGCTTGATGCCGAGGGCTGTTACAACCACGTCCTGCAACACCTTGCCATCCTCTTCGAGCTTCACGGTCATTCCGTTTGCAGCCTGTACCTGAATAGTCTTGTAGCCAATGAAACTGATTTCAAGAGTTGCTCCGGTTTTACAGTTAATAGAGAACTTACCGTCAAGATCGGTAACTGTTCCGTTCTGTGTGCCTACGACCTTGATCGTAGCGCCGATAAGGGGTTCACCTGCACCGTCTGTTACAGTACCCTTGATTCCCTGTGACTGCTGAGCTGAATTCATGTACAATGTACCATTTACAATGTACGATTCTGCAAAGGATGCAGAAGGATGGCACATCATACCAGCTCCCAGCAGGGTGAGTAGCATTTTACTGTTTTTCTTCATAATTTAGGTTTTTGTGATTCCTGTTATTGTTAGCCCCCCACCTTCTGGCACATACTCCGATGTTATCAACATCGGACTTCCCCCTCGGGGAGGGATTTTATATACACTAATACTATCTTAAAAGCTCCCTCCCTCGGGAGGGCTGGGGAGGGGCCTATTGAGATTGGAACTTGCTTCCTTTTGTTATTCCATCAATTATCCATGTTGCCTTGATAGGGGCATTTGCTTTCTTTCGGTCGAAGATACCGAACTTCTCCTGACCATTGCCGAAGTCACCGTTATCCCAGATGAAGGTGGCGATTCCCCTCTTGCGTGCCTCCTTGATGAAGGTCTCGCAGTAATAGGTCATGTTCTCGTGGATGCGGTCAGCCTCAGAACCTTTGAAGTGATCGGTAACCCCCCATTCGCCTATGATGAGACCAAGCCCCTTTGATGCCCATGTGTCAACCGCCTTGTCAAAGAACTTACGCATGGTGTTCTCATCACTCTCTGAAGCGCCATACTGCTTGTAAGGCTCACCCCAATAGTAGTACTTGCACAGTCCGGCATAGTCCCAAGGGTTGTAGTAGTGGAACTCCACACTCATATAGTCGTTGCCGTTGCCCTCTATGTCCTTCGGAATGATGAAGTCGCCATTATCTATGCCGAAGTCAGGGTTACATACGTATGTCTGGCAGATAAGATGTCGTTTCTCGTTCTTGCCACCAGTCACGCGGACAATATCAATAAAGGTCTGGTTATAGGCATTCTGAACCTCAAGGTTCTCCGCCTCTGGCTTTCCCCAGTTATCCTTGATGTGCACCTCGTTAGTTCCTGCAAAGGCAACACGCTCGTCATAATCCTTGAAGGCTGTTGCGATGTTCATCCACAATAGGGCGAGCTTTTGGCAGTTCTCTTCCTTATTGGCATAGAACGGACGACCTTCGAGCCACTTATCGTGATGGGTGTTTATGATAACCTTCATATCCTCAGCCAAGCACCAATCCACAACTTCCTTTATACGTGCAATCCAGTCCTTATTGATTGACATTGCCGTAGGGTTAGTGATGTGGCATTGCCAACGTACTGGAATACGAACGGCATTAAAGCCAGCTTTCTTCACTGCCTTGATGAGCTTCTTTGTCACAACTGGGTTTCCCCATGATGTCTCGGCATTCATCGCGCCATCAGGTTCTCCGATTGCCATAGACTCACCATCCTGTCCGGGAGCGGAACATTCAAACTGGTTGCCGAGATTCCATCCGACTACATCGTTGTTCCATTGCTTGGCTATTGTCTGAGCCATACTTCTGCTTGCCATCATGAAGCCAATCAGGCAAACAATTATTAGGGATTTCTTTATCATAATAGATTTTTGTTGGGTTCTAATTCCTTTTAAGGTTTTCTGGTTCTTTGGTTCTTAGGTTTTCAGGTCGGACTTGCTTTAGCTTGATGAGCCTTAGCGAATAACGCTTACAGCGATACAGACCTCACAACCTTATAACCTCCTAACCTTAAAATCTGCTGCAAAAGTACCTACAAGTACTCTAAATGGGGTTTGATACCCAACAAAACAGGGTATAAAAACTGAAAAATGTCAGTTCTTATACCCTGTTGTGATAGAATTTAGGAGATAAATTATAAAATGAAAAGTGAAAAATGAAAAATACAGGTTACAATTTATCGTGAATAATTATAGCGAACAAAAGTAACTTGTATTTTTCACTTTTCACTTTTCATTTTTCATTTACCTCCTTACTCGTACTTCGACGGACTTACCCCGAAGTATTTCTTGAATACGGTACTGAAGTATTTTGGATTGTCGAATCCTGTGAGAACCGAAACCTCGGTTACGGTACGTCCTTGACGAAGTAGGTTGGCAGCCTTCTCAAGTCGGATGGCACGGACGAAATCCTGTGGCGACTTACCTGTATAGGTCTTCAGTTTCACATAGAAGAGAGTGCGACTCATTCCCATCTCTCGACATAGGTCGTCGATGGTGAAGTCATTATCCTTCAGGTTGTCGAGCGTGAGTTTTGTTGCCATACCCACAAACTCCGTACCTTCGTCATTTGATCGTTGTCCTTCTGCATTTGTCCTTTGACTTTCGTCTGTTGACATTTGATCTTCGACCTTTGCCTTTTGACCTTCATCCTTCGACATTTCCCCTTCGTCCTGCACTCTCTCCATCATCATGCGCAGGTACTTGTTGTGAAGGTTATACATCCACCATGCTCCCTGGAATGCTAGTACGATAAGCAGAACGTAGATACACCACATCCACCATGAGCTCCACCAAGGATGACCTATATATATGGTAATGATCCTCTCGTCGAGAACTATGCCACTCGTCTTGCTTATGCTCCTTATATGCAGAATGTGCTTGCCTGGCTCTAAGTTCTCAAAGCCAAGGAACTGCTGGTTGATTATCTGACTCCATTCCATTCCCTCCATCCTGTACTGGTATGCCACATCAAAGTAATTCCTCATATTGATGCTCTCATACAAGATGTCGAAATTGCGTTCATCATACGAAAGCCTGATCTCACCCTTTAGCAAGCCTTCAGCTATTTTCTGGCGGAAACGGTCTAAGGACTCTTGACCTTTGTCTTCCGACTTTTGACCTTCGTCATGTATTCGTACTCCCTTTATCGTGAGTCTTGCCTGATAGTTTAGTCGGGTGATGTTCTTCGGATTGATGATTACTGCACCATCCACCGTACCATAGATTATGTCTCCGTTTGGAAGATTAGCTACGGCATGCTGTACGTACTCCGTGTTCAGACCATAGCAATAGCTCACGTTGATGACATCGGTAGGCTTTTCTGGATTCACGAATACCAGTCCTTTCTCCGTTCCTATCCATACCCTGCCAGTCTGATCCTTGGTGATGCTCGTAACGCTATTTGTCGGCAGTCCGTTTTCCTTCGTTAGCTGATGCGTCACCTTATTTGCCTTGAGGTCGTAGATATACACCCCACCTCCGTCCGTGGCTATCCACAGCCTGTTGTCTTTGTTCTGGAATATGTCAGTAACGTATCTGTTGGCATCTGCCTTACCTTCAGGCATATATTCCACCATCTTAGGCTTCTCATCGTTTACGCCTGCGAAGTATAGTCCGTGTGCAGAACCTATTGCCATCCTTCCGTCTGAGAGTGGCGTGAGGGCAAGGATGTTATCCACGTTGAAATATCTGTTGCCTTCCGGAGTCTTCACCGTGAGAGAGCCGAAGAGCGTGCCCATCCATAGGTTTCCTGCCTTGTCATAGCTCAGACGATACACGTGGTCATCCCTCAGAGTGCCGTCTGCCGTTGAATAGAGCTTTCTCGTAGAGCCGTCGGGTGACACCTCGCATACACCATTGCCGTAGGTGGCTATGAGTATGTTGCCATCCGACTTCTTCTTGCAGACATCAAGCACCACCATACCTCTTGACGTATGTTTCCATAGGTCTGTTGCGGTATTGTATATGCTGATACCATCATCCGTACCCATCAGCAACAGGTCGTTTCCCCAGTTTGCCACGCAGTTCACGTGGTCGTTGATGATAGACTGCGGATTGTTCATGAAATGACGGAACACGGCGGTAGTACTGCCCACAGGTCTTGCCACATCAATACCTCCTGAATATGAAGCCACAACGATATTGCTCCATGAATCCACTATGATGTCATACACTCCATTGCCGTGAAGCACTCCGTTTTGTCCTTCGTTAGCACTAAACAGAGGCTTAACATCGCCTGCTGAGCGTAGAGCCTGATATACTCCAAAGCCATCAATACCGATAAGTACAGTCCTGTTGTCAAACTGGGTAATGACTCTCACAGGATTCTTTGGCACGTTGAGCGTAACCACGGTTTCCGTCTTGCCAATATTCTTCACCACCTTCACGCCATCCACAAAGGTACCAATCCATAGGTTGTTTGTCTTTTGGTCGTAAAAGCCTGAGATTGCATGGTCATCCGACCATTTTTTCTTGTCCTGGTCGAACACTCCGTCATGGGTGCAGAACAGAAGCTTGCCGTTGCCATATGGCAATATATAGTTGGTGAAGGACTTCAAGCCCATATCCTTCATCTTATAGTCATTATTTGGCAGAAGCTGGTACACACCCTCTCTCAAGCCGAGCCACATACATTCCGGGGTTACGAGAACATCGTTCAGCACTACAGGTATGTTCAATGTCTTTGCCACATTTGCCACGAGGTCAAAGCGATCCTGAATCTTATTATAATGGTATATGCAACCCGTGTTGTCGAACACATACGTCTCATCGTCGGTACATGTGGAATGTGCAAACTTAACCACGCGCCCCGCAAAACTACTATACTGGTTTCTCTCGCCGATAGGATAGTTACTCACCACCGCGCCATTCGAGCGGTCAACACCGTATTTAGTCGTCCACCACACGGCATTATCCTTCGTCTTGTGAAGAGAATACACTCTTTGGCTCGACAACCCATCCAAAGTGCCGAGATGCGAGAACGTGAAATCCTTCACACCGAGAGCGGAAACGAAAAGAGGGAAGAAAAGGAGGAGAAAAGAAGCCTCCATGCCCCTCCCATAAATGGAGGAGAGTAGATACCTTTTCTCGCTAAAGAAATTAGCAATATATCGAACTATTCCAAGCATGTATTAGGGTATGTTGGTTTTTAGTTGTTAGTTAAAGGCCTTTTTTATTACTAAGTACTAATTACCTATTTAGCTTTTGTCGCTTATATTTTTGCGAACAAAGGTATCTTGGTAATTCGGAACTTGCGTAGCTTGATGAGCTTTGCGAATAATTTGTAATTCGTACTTATTATGGTGCAACGTGCATATCACCTCGCACGAAGTCAAAAGTGCGTGTCAGCCCTAAAGGCTGGCGCACGGTCTTTGATTTGACGAGTGCAAAGATAAAAAAATATTCCCGAAAACAGCAAGGAAAGCATCACTTTTTTGCTGTCTTCGGAGAAAAAACGATTTCGCCCCTCCCGTCCACCCTTAAAAGGTGGTGTCTTCGCAATAATAAGGAGGGCCTTAATTTCTTAATCTTTTAATCTCTTAATCTCTTAATATCTAATATGGGGGTATTACTAAAAATTACTTGACCACTAGACCATGAAAGAAAAATAATATGACTACTCTGTGTCTTCGGGGGGGGACGCTTACAATGGATAAGCATAAAAATCGGACTACTCCCAGCCTCGGTATTCCCCGTTATCATCCTTGTATCGGAAATCGTCAATCTTCCATTTCCCATTCTCAATCTTGACCATTATACGGCTGACAACGCCTCCTGTATCTTCTTTTCCGAACACCTTGATCTCGATGTCCGCGTAACCGCTTTTCTCGTCCGTTGCGTGCACGTCCTTGATATCAAAAACGGGAGTGGTGAAGTCCTGCGCCTGAATCCAGTAGTCGCAGTCAATCATCTCTTCGCTGTCAATAGCTTTCTGTAGTCTTTGGGAAAGGAATTTCTTGTCAAAAACGGAGCGGTCGGGACAGTGACCGCCTTTTATGTGTTCTTGCGTATAGGCTGAAAATACCTCGGTGTAGGTATCTAATACGAATTTCCTTATCTCGTTGGCAGTCTGTGAGTTCTGTGCGTCGGGGACGGTTGTCTTTGCCCTATCGCTGATAGATACCTGGGTGGTATCCTGTTCGTTTGCAGATGGAGCTTCCTGCTTCTGTCCGCAACTGCCAAGAAGCATTGCGCCTGTTAAGGCGAGTGGTAAAAATGATATTCTTTTCATTTCAATTTTAATATGGATAATATTGTTATGGTGCTGCAAAAATACGAAAAAAAAATGAAATAGAAGAAATAAAACGTGATAACTTTTATCCGCAATTACATTGGTTTTCCCTTCGGCCCTCGCATTCTTGAATTCGTCGAGACTGCGAGGGCTGAAAGCCCGACACCTATCAGGGCAGTCCGCAAGGGCTGTTACTATGGCGATATTTTTTAGTGAGCGCCGTAGGTGCGACACCTAATAAATACAATAGGTGTCGGTCCTTCAGACCTCATCCCCTAAAAATGTCTATATAACGGCGCTTACGCACCGCCCTTTTAGGTGTCGCACCTTCGGCGCTCATTTTCGTCGAACTCACGTTAACGATTCAGCACCCCTCTTTTCCAGTCCATGAGGGCTGAGTAGTTACGGGCTTTTGCTCAAATGTTAAATTTGTTGAAAAACGATAAAGTTTTATCGAATTCATTTGGCGGAATAAAAAATAGTTTCTACTTTTGCATATCGAAATTCGATAAACTTATAAACAAAATCAATAAATAACATCATTAAAACAATAAAATTATGGGTACAATCAATTCGTTTCGTGATGCGATAATGAATCCGCTCCTAACGGTTTTCTTTTTGGTTATAGCAATTGTAATGTCGGTTTGTATTTATGGCAACATTCAGAATATGAGCACTGCCACTACAGGCTACGACTATTGCCAAAGTCTCTGCTATTTGTTCGAGAACATCTGCATCTGCTATTTCATGACCATCTTTTTCATAATGTATCTTCTTACTTATATCAATAAGCAGTATTCCAAGTGGAGCATCTGGCTGTTTTATGTGTTGGGAGTGTCGGTATTAGTAAAATTCCTCATAGCAAACCATATCTACAATTATGTTTACCAGCATGTTGAAAGCCAGTACATGGATCACCTGCCCACGATGGCTACGATAGTCTTCTCAGGAGCCATCTACTGGATTACAATCGTCTTTTTCCTCGTGCCCAAGTTCATCAAGAACACCATGAAGCTGAAAGAAGAACAAGAACTCACTGTATAACGATAATAATATAATGTAATATGAAAACGAAACTGAATTTATTCTGTGTACTGATGCTACTGCTAATGGTAGCACAGGTAGTTACGATGTTTGTGATGAATGCCGGTGACATCGAAGAAGGCTGGCAAAGCCGCGCATCCGATCAAACCACAAGTGGATGGACTGCAATAATTGTTTACCTCTTTGCTTTTGTGGTGATTGTGGTTGCCATCGGATCGTTCGTCTGCTTCTTGCGCTTCATTCTCAACGTGAACCAAAACAATGTGCTCACTGGAGATAATGTCAAGTTGCTCCGACTTACTGGTGTCGGACTGCTGATCATCACAGTTTTCGGTCTTTGTTTAGCTTTGTGGGAAGGTGGGAATTTTGCCGAAGCATTCGACGAAGCCATTGGCTTGATGATTTTCAGTGTGTTTAATCTGATTGTTGCCGAGGCATTCGCCATTGGTCTGAAACTGAAGGAAGAACAGGATTTAACAATATAATGCCTATGGGAAAGATAATAGTAAATCTCGATGTTGAGATGGCTAAGCGCAAAATGTCGCTGAGCGAACTGGCTGACCGCGTAGGCCTGACCCTCGCCAACCTCTCAATCCTAAAGACAGGTAAGGCCAAAGCTGTGCGTTTCACCACCCTTGAAGCCATCTGCCGCGTATTAGGTTGCCAGCCTGGCGACATCCTCGAATATAGAGATGAATAAATAAATTCTCATATCAAGCCTACGGCAAGACATTAAGGTCAAAAACAGGGGGGAATTAACAATGAATAATTAACAATTAACATGCTTGGCGGAGTACGCTTTCCACACGAACCAATGTTAATTAAGGGATTTTGGTCAAGTGGTCTAGTGGTCAAGTAATTTTTAGTAATACCCACTATGGGAGAATAAGAGATTAAGACCCTCTAAATCCCCCTTAAAGGGGGACTTGTTACCGCGAAAGACACCTCCCTTTAAGGGAGGACGGGAGGGTCTTTACTCCAGCTCCTTCGCCACTTTCTCTACCAATTCCTGCATCTTGTTCGTAATGTCTTTTGCAGATTTGTGGAGAGTGGAAAGGCGTTTCTTTACATCAGCATAATCTGGGGCATCTTCCGGCACACTTCTGAGTTCCCTGATCTGCTCGTTTATGGTTTTCAGCGTAGTGCTGTAAGCCTTCAGGGTCTCTTCGGTCTTTGCCATTTTCTGCTTGTCCTCAGTTTTTTCGTCATCGGCATATTCCTTTTCCACTCTGTCTATGTCGTAGCCGTTCTTGTGGAAAGTTGCATATATTGTTGTGCTTGGCGAAACCTTGACAGTCTGCCATTCTGAAGTTTCTCCGTTTTTGTAAACGTAGGAAATCTGAAATTCCGTACTCTTATAGGCTTTGTCCTTATATACAAAGCGCCCATCTATCACATTCTCACGCCATCTGCTAATATCCACGCCTCCCTTGTTCCTTACGCCCTTGAACCATACGTATTTGCAAGAGTTGCTCAGTTCTTTATCGAACTGGCCAACCAGGATGAAGTCCTGCCAGTTCGGCATTTCTTCTGCATCCTCTTCCTTATAGTCGGGTCTTGGCGAATAGATACGGAAAAGAGTACCCTCGTATGATTGTTCATTGCCGTTCTTTTTCCTGATAAAAGAAATGGCATACATATCCCTGAAACGAGGATTCACGGGATTCTTGGCGCAAAGCATATAGAATTCCTGATTCTTGCTTTGGCGGGTGACATGTCTTCTCTCGCCGAAGCTTACAGAATATAGCAGTCCTGTTCCTGGCGTTTCGTGAACAAACTGATAGCAGTTCTTCTCGTCTGCAACAAATGCGGTCAATACGGCATTGAAAATGTCGTCGTTTGAGTCGCAACAGAACGGGATGCTCAGAAAATGAGACAGTGGATTGCTCTCATAGCCATTCCAGTATGAGAGTCTCGTTATTTTCTCATCGTTGTTGTGTGCCTCTATAAAGGCATTGACAGCATTTTGCAGAGCCTCGGGCTGGGGTGCGGGAGGCAATTTTGTCGCGAATATGTTGAGGCTGCAAATGAATAGCAGCAATGAAATGTATATTCTCATAATTCTGTTCTTTTTGGCCTTAGACCTTTGACCTTAGACCTTTGACTTTAGACCTTTTATTTAGTTTTCTTCCGATTGTGTTTCTGGGATAAGCTCAGCCTTGGCAATCTCAACCTGCTCACGTAGCCTATTGATGAAAGCACGTTTTTCGAGTTTCGCTATCTGGGCAATATCCTCCGGAGTATCAATCAGGTTCTCCGGTCGGGTGATCGGGATGTCATGTTCAGAGAGCATTATCTCCTCTTCGTATAGCTCAGAAGGTATTGAATGCCTTGGTGCTTGTATTGGCTGTGGCTCTTGCTCAACAGCCTCTTCTGCCTTGACATCCTTTACAGAAGGCTTTGCCTGTTGTTTCTTGTCGGCAACTGCAAGGGCTGGTTTCGGCGTAGCTTCCTTAGTCCTTACATTTACGTTTTCAGACCTTACGTTTTCAACCTTGCACCTTACATTTTCTTCCGACTGCTCTGGAGGCATAAGGAACAATCCTATGATTGCTGCCACACAAGCGGCGGCGAGCCAAGGCAACAGACGCACCTTGCGAGGACGAACTTCTGCCTTTGCCTTGGCTATGACCTCGTCCTTCAGCGTATCAGAAGCGTGAAACTCACATTGTGGCTTCAGCAACTGCTCAAGATCTTCTATGTCGTTAAACTCTTTCATTGTAAAAATCTTTTAGACCCTCTAAATCTCCCTTAAAGGGAGACTTGTGGCAGACGCCAGTATGGCATTATTATTTACTCTCAATTTGTATCTAACATCCTTCCCTTTGGGAGATTTGTCGTAAGACCCTTCGACCTTAAGGGAGAAAAGGCTTGGTTAGGCTCTTTAACGTAGTTATCGCATATCTATACCGCGATTTTACCGTAGCCTCCGGAATATCTTGTAACTCTCCTATCTGCTTAAATGTCAGACCGTCGTAGCATTTCAACCGTAAGGTCTCTGCCTGTTCGGGCGGAAGGTCGTCAAGCATTCGGTTTATTCTCACGAATTCCTCGTGAATCTGCTTGTCACTCTCATCTATCGTTAGGTGCAAGGCATCATCAATAGGAATCGTAGTCTGTCGTTTTCGGCGGAAATAATCGTTGCACGCATTACTGATGCTTCTTATCAGATACCGCTCTATGTCGTCAACGCCCGACTTCTGCATTGCCTTGAACAATCTCAGCAGCACCTCTTGTACCAGATCCTCTGCATCCTCACGCCGACCTATGCGCATATATGCGAAACGGAACAGCCAGTCTTGCCGCTCCGCGACAATCCTTTCCAATTCTATTATGTTCTGTTCCGTCTCTTTGTTCATGTTTGTCTAAAGTCTAAAGACTAAGGTCAAAGGTCAAGGGTCTAAGGACTAAGGTCTAAGGTCAACTTCTTTTGCCCTCGTCTTTTTACTTTTTATTTTTTACTTTTTACTTTTTCTATTCCTCCACAGCGAGGAAACCGGTGTAAATCTTGGGTGAGTGAATAAAAGAATAAAAGTACGATTAATTAATAGCCCTTGTCACATTCCGGCTTCCTCTCTGTGAGGTTTTTTAAGGTTAGAGGTTATAAGGTTAAAGGTCAGCATCGGTTAGAAATTAAAAAGTAAAAATTAAGAAGTAAAAAGTATGGTTTGTACTTCACCGACAGCCTTTCGCTGCACATGGTAATCATACTTTTTAATTTTTACTTATTACTTTATACTTTTCAAAAGCATTCCGACCTGAAAACCTAAGAACCTATAAACCTGCAAGTGGAGCTTGCGAAACTTGATTTATTGTATAAATGCAAAATGTTTCTTCGCCTTATCCATGAAATCATCTGGATTTCCGAACCCCATTATCTTACCTTTTGTCGATACAAACACGTAACGGAATAGGGTGGAGTATTTCATCAATACGTCAAGACTGCTTTTGTGGTCGTTCCATTCATTCCATCTATCGCATGGAAGCTTACCACTCGTCCAGGCATCCTTTGAATCGCAATTCACGGTCACTATGTCGAAATAGTCAGAGTATTTATCATACAGCTCGTTGAGATAGTTTTCTGGACGGGTTTCCATCACGCCCTTGTCTTCCTTGCGACAGAACTCCAGTAGCAGATACTTGCCATTGCCATTAAGTTCCGTAAGATGATGCTCAAATCCTTTATGGTCATAGAGCGTGAAATCTTCCATGTCATCACCTACATCCAGCACATCACCGTAGTAAAGATAATAAGTTTGATATTCTCCTAATTGACTGAAAGGAAGCTTGACAAACAATTCTTTAACTAATTTTTTTAGATGTGTATATGACAAAAAATCACCTACCCTAGAAGTCAGGTCCATAAGTGTTTTCAATTCATCTTTATAGAGCTTACTGTAAGGTCGTTTCTTCATAAACTCGTACATTGAGCTTATGTAGAATTGCTCTTCTGAAAATATCAGATTGCCGCCTGAATATACACTCCTTGTGGCAGTCTGTCCTTTCTTTTCCCTAAGCTTCAGTTCTTTCTCATATTCAGCCTGGATAAGCTTTCTACGGTCTTTGTATGCATTCTCCTCTATAACCATTGGATTTTTGTTCTCTACCCTCCAATGGCTGCAATCGTCATTATTGCCGGTAATCTTTGTGGTTCCGGAAGCTGCAAGGATAGGCAGTTCTTTTGTGTCCTCTCCCAGGGTGATGATGTATTTCGTGTTCTCGTTTATCTTCTTCTTGAAGTGGAACTTGCCTTTGTTTATTTTCGTGACAGCCTCTCCGATGTAGTCTCCATTTTCAGGAAACCAGAAGTTCACGATAGTACCGTTAGGCACATTCTTGACGTTGCCATCAAACACGGCTATACTGGTAGTCTCGTTGTTCTGTGCACCAAGGTCTTGCGCATTTGAACCTATGGCACCAAGCAATATTAATATGGTAAGAATAGCTTTTCTCATAACTAATATTTTATGTTTTATCAGATGTTTCTATTGATAGAGACGCAAAGGTATGAAAAAAGATTTAAGAAAACCCGAAAATTTTTCATTTTTTTTCTGAGATGAGCAATTTGGTGGTGAAAAGGATATAAGTGGATTGGCTTTTCTGCCGTTCTTCTTCTAATGTTTCTCCATCGTATGTCCATCGTTACTCCATCGTTAGTACATCGATTCGATGGAGTAACGATGGACTAACGATGGAGTAACGATGGAGTAACTACGGAGAAATAGCGTAGAAATGACGGTCTTTCTCCCAAAAACAATGCGATATTAAGGTTTGGCGCAACCTTAATATCGCATTAAAAAGGTCTAAGGTCAAAGGCCGATGGTCAAAAGCCTTAGTCCTTAGACCTTAGTCCTTAGTCATTAAAAAACTCAAAGGTCACAGCAATCCATTCATATTGTCTATGATCTGTCCGTCATATAGGTTGATGATACGGTTGGCGTATGTGGCATCGTGCTGAGAGTGAGTAACCATGATGATGGTAGTGCCCTCGGCATTAAGCTGACTGAGCAGTTCCATTACCTCAAGACCGTTCTTAGAGTCGAGGTTTCCCGTAGGCTCGTCGGCAAGAATGATCTTCGGATTACCTATCACGGCACGAGCTATTGCCACACGTTGCTGTTGTCCGCCAGAGAGCTGGCTTGGCAGATGCTTGCCACGCTGAGACATGTTCATCCTACGGAGAACCTCAAGCACGCGCTCCTTACGTTCCTTTGCCGGCACACCCATATAGAGTAGTGGAAGCTCCACGTTCTCGTTCACGTTAAGCTCGTCTATGAGGTTAAAACTCTGGAACACAAAGCCTATCACGCCCTTGCGGATGTCGGTACGCTCGTTCTCGGTTAGGGTACTTACATCCTTGCCGTTGAGTAGATAAGTGCCTGTGGTTGGAGTGTCAATGAGTCCGATGATGTTGAGGAGAGTTGACTTTCCGCAACCTGATGGTCCCATGATGGCAACAAACTCGCCTTCGTTCACTTCAAGGCTAACGCCATTGAGAGATGTAGTCTGCACCTCTTCTGTGCTGAATATCTTTGTTATGTTATCTAATTTAATCATTTCTTCTTAGGGTTATGAGGTTTAAAGGTTTTGAGGTTATGAGGTCTTTGGGGTGGAGGTTATGAGGTTTTGAGGTTAAAGGTTATGAGGTCTTTGGACTTAATGCCATCAGCGATGCTGACCTAAAACCTCCTAACCTCCCTAACCTATGAAGTTTGGCTTGTCAAACTTCATTCCTTCTTAATTAATAACGCTGGGTTAATATGTGATATTTTATAGATCTTCTGCCATACGGTGAGGAGAGTGACGAGAGTGATAGTCGCTATGCTGACGAGATAGCAGAGATAGAAACCGATAGCTGACTCACTCGTCCATTCAGGCCACTTGTTTACTGTTATGGAAATCACGATAACTAATGCCACTCCAATGAGTAGAGACAAAACATATGCCGTACAGAGTGTTACTATGTAGTAACGGCTGAAAAGCATCACTATGTCGCGTGTCTTTGCACCATTAACCTTGCGAATGGCTACTTCCTTCTGCTTCCCGCGAGTTTCGAGAGAGATAGAGGAATAGACCGTCAGGATGATGCAGAGAATACTAACGGCGGTCAGTATGGAGAGGAACTCTGTGATTAAGTTGACAATCTGATGTGTCTTGAACTCAAGGTCATAAACTGTGGCAACTGGGTAATGAATATCATTGGATGTAGGTGTACGTTTGTGCAAAAGATCATCATATTCCTTGCTGAACCGTTCATTGTCATTGTTCTTCGGGATAATATACATCCAACACTGAAGGATATTGACACAAGCTTTGACATTTTCGCCATGTGGCGAGTATTTATCTACGTCTTTGATGATATAGAAACCCTGGCCACTATGACTATTTTGCCATATTTTATTGTCGTCGGTATATCCTATTTTTACATATTTGTTACCATCTGGAAGCAGGGTTTCTTCGTTGCTTGTGCTATAATTCAACGAGAGTAGGTGTTTGAGGCTATCCACATCTTCTTTACTTGCAAAGACTGGCATAGTTCTACAGGCATCACCAGAATCTGGCTTTTCCGTAATCTCGTGTCTGAACATAGGGAAGTATTCTGCTTCTGCCACGAACCAAGAATAAAAGTTGATAGAATCACTTTCACGATAAATTATACCGCTATACATAATGCTGTCTTCTTTTATTGGAATCGTAGCTTTTGCAATGCAATAGGCTGCTTTTTTATCTACCGATGGCAGTTGCTTTATATCTTTCACTTCATTCCAAGTACTGTCAAGTACGAGAGGTATGTTGAGTACATTCTTGAAATAATCAGGATCCATATTCTTCTTGTAGCTTCCAATGGCTTCTGACATGCCAGTGAATGTAAGGATAATGGCAAAGAATAGGATAATGGTGACAAGATATTGTACCACCTGCATAGTGCCATTCCAGAGTGTACGTTGGGTGAAACTGCGCCCAACGGTCTTGCTTAGTGGAGATTTTAGAGTCTTGCGAACCACAAACCAAGCAATACCTATGGCACACAGCAAGGTGACAATAACGATATATGGCTCAGATTCGTGGATAACGTGTGGATAGATACATAATCTACCAGTCATTCCAGCTCTCTCTATTAAAGGCAAGGCATAGTCAGCAAAAGCTATTGAGAGCAGAATTGATATGACTGCCACGAAACAGAAAACAATCAATAGCTCATAGCATAGCAACATGAATAGTTGGTAAGGCTTTGCTCCATTGCAACGACGAAGTGCCATTTCGCGAGTGCGAAGTAGGAAGAGCTGGAGCTGCATCTTCAGATAGCCTGACATGCCAATAATGAGCACACTTGAACCAAGCAGAATAAGACAGAATATAACTATTATCAATATGTTCTTGTCTTTCTTGTAGTCAGGCCCCCATTTGATTTTATATTCAGGATAGAGCTTGTTTAACTCGCTGACAAATTGCTCCTTGGTATGCCCTTTCTTGACAATACAATTAAAGTCAGAGATGCCGATGCCAAATACTTCATAGTTAGTATTTGTATCTGCTACTAAATAAAATTTGACCCAATTATCATCCCCTAAATAGGTAGGGGAATATACCACGTCACTTATCTTCTGCTTCTTTCCCAAATAAGAAACAGTTGCTCCTACCCAATTCAAGTCATCTTTGTTACGCCAATACTGGTTGACTACAATTGTGCCGGGCTTTAGAGTACCGATTTTTTTATCGGTAATTGATGAACGGAAATTATTATCAGCTAACCAGTCAGGGCTTACAATTCTATATGACATCTCACTACTTTTACTATTCCCCTGATAGTCATAGAGCATAAATTTTGTACTAAATGGATAAGAAATATAGATGAGTTTTTCTACGGATGGAAGTTGGTTTATCTTCTCAATTTCGTTGAAACCATCATAAGTGCCAATAGGACAATAAACCAGATTTTTATTATCTTTGTATAATTCACAATGAACTCTATCAGGTTGGAAAAATTGCTTGCCAAAATTTCCCCAAAGTACATTGGTGAAGTACAGGGTGATGGCAAAGAAGATTACTCCTACCGAGAGGCATAGCACGGAAATCGTGTTCTGCACCTTGTGCTTTAGTATGTTTCGCCATGCGGCTTTAAGATTGTGAGTTATTAGCATAACGTTTTAGTTTTAAATTGTTTTTGTTGCTCCCCACCAGCCAGATAGCTGGCAGGGAGTTGTTGATAGTTTTCCGTTACCGGTGTCGGACTGTTGTTGTTTTCGATTGCAAAATTAATACATTAATCGTATTCCGCAATGAATATTTTATACACAAAATGCAGTTTGTATGAATTTTTTACACTCTGTTGTATGATTTTTTTACACTTCGGGTGTTTGGGGAGTCGCAAAGTCACAAAGCAGAGTGTATTTTTGTTGAATTGCAAAAAATATTGGCAAATAATTTGCATGAATGAAAAAATATGCTTACTTTTGTGCTGAGTAAATTTACTCGATGCACTGAGTAATTTTACTCAATGGACTGAGTAAATTTGCTTAGTCTGCTAAAACTAATTGATTATCAATATGTTTGTCCGAGAAAAATTCGGTCTTCTAAAGTCAAGAATAGAGGAACCGAGAAGATTTATACAGGTTATAGTTGGGCCTCGCCAGATAGGAAAGACCACAATGGTAAAGCAGGTGCTGGAAACTGTAAATATTCCATTCCATCATGTTACAGCCGATAATGTACCTGCCACTCAGACATCGTGGGTGTCTGAGATGTGGGATACTGCCCGAAGCAAGATGAAGATGGGTGGATATGTTGAATTCCTGTTGGTTATCGACGAGATACAGAAAATTCAAGGTTGGAGTGAGGTTGTCAAGAAGGAATGGGATAATGATTATTTCAACAATGTCAATCTGAAAGTAGTACTGCTTGGCAGTTCGCGTGTGATGCTCGAAAAAGGACTTGCCGATTCCCTCGCAGGCAGATTCGAGGAGATACGCATGGGACATTGGACTTTTCCCGAAATGCGGGAAGCCTTTGGCATGAGCCTTGAACAATACATATATTATGGTGGTTATCCTGGTGCTGCTCCTTTGATTAATGATTATGACCGTTGGAGCCAATATATAGAAAGCGCGATAGTTGATGCAACTATCAATAAGGATATTCTCCAGAATAACGTAGTTAGCAAGCCGGCTCTTCTTCGCCAGACTTTCGAGCTTGGAGCTACGTATTCAAGTCAGGAGTTATCTTTGACAAAGCTTATCGGACAGTTGCAGGATGCAGGTAATACGACAACGATAAGTTCATATCTGAAACTACTCTCTGATGCAGGAATGCTGACGGGATTGCAGAAATTTGCCAATGATGCTGCAAGGAAAAGGGCAAGTGCGCCAAAGTTTCAGGTTTATAATAGTGCATTACGAAATATATACACAGACCTTGCTTTGGAACAAGCGGCAATTCAGCCGAAGGAATGGGGCAGATACTTTGAATCGGCAATAGGCGCACATATCGTTAGTCAGGCATTTGTTGACAGATATGATGTGTATTATTGGCGCGAGGGTAATGATGAGGTGGATTATATCTTGCATAAAAAGAACAAGATAATTGCGATTGAGGTAAAGAGCAACCACGAGAGTCATACTACAGGACTTGCGAAATTCAAGGAGAAATTCCACCCTGATAATATTCTTCTCGTAGGACCAGAAGGAATGAGTGCAGAGGATTTTCTTTCTACCTCACCTTTCGGATTGTAAGGTGTTTAGGGGTTAGAGTTCAAACTTTACGCTAATCTCTAACCTCTAAACACTAATCTCTAAACAAGAATATGAATACAATACTGATAGTGGATGACAATACTGCCATCCTTACGGCTTTGAAGATATGCCTTGATGGGGTGTTCGACCGCATCATCACTCTTTCTACACCTGACAATATCCTTACTACCCTTCAGCAGGAACAGGTGGATGTGGTGCTTCTTGACATGAACTTCACGCTTGGCGTGAACTCGGGTCAGGAAGGACTGATGTGGCTTCGTACCATTAAGAAACTGCATCCTGACGTGCCTGTGGTGCTCGTAACGGCTTACGCTGACGTTAAGCTTGCCGTTCGTGGGTTGAAGACTGGTGCCGTGGATTTCGTTACAAAGCCGTGGGATAATGATGAGCTTATCCGAGTTCTGAAGGATGCCATTGACAAGAGTGAGGCGGTTGTGCCGTTGGATCAGCTTGAGTCGGAACATGTGCGTAAGGTGTTGGATAAGTGTCACGGGAATATGAGTAAGGCTGCGGAACTGCTGGGGATTACGAGGCAGACGCTGTATAATAAGGTACGACCCCCTAAATCCCCCTTAAAGGGGGAACTTTAAGATAGTGTTGAGGAATATGGATATTTGGATAATACTATCAATAATACTCCCCCTTGGGGGGCTGGGGGGCTTCTTCTACCACCATCAATCTCTCCTTCGCGACAGAGCACACCTTATGCGGGAGGCTGTGAGGAATCGTGAGTTCACGTTCTCGCTACCTACTAAGGGACTGTTCTTTGGAGAAAGGGCTTTGCAAGAGGCTCTTAATGATATAGGACAGGAGGTGAATAAACTTGTGGCACAGAATGAGGTGGAGTCGTGGCAGAGGTTGACGCGAGTGCTGACGCATGAGATTATGAATGCCACCACGCCTATACAGAGTATTAGTCAGGCGTATCTCAGTAATCCGAAGATAAAAGGAACGGTTTATGAGGAAGGTATTCGTGCTATCTTTGAGACGAGCACAGGACTTGCAAGTTTCGTGGATAGCTATCGCAAGCTCACTCAGTTGCAAAAGCCAGTTCTTGAAGAAGTGGGACTTGGAACTTTTATCTCGTCAATAAAGTCGCTCTTCCCTGATGTGGAATGGAAAGTGAGTATGCCGGCGTTCACCACTATACGAGCTGATGAGAATATGCTTCGTCAGGTGGTTATCAATCTTGTGAAGAATGCAGTAGAGGCTGGGGCAAAGATGATAGATGTAAGGTATAGACCCTCTAAATCTCCCTTAAAGGGAGACTTGGTGAGCGAATCGGCTCCCTCCCTACGGGGGAAGTCCGATATTGATTATATCGGAGTATGTGCCAGAGGGGGAGAGGCCCTATTTATCAGTAACGATGGTGAGCCTATCCCTGCAGATGTGAGGCGTGAGATATTCGTGCCTTTCTTCACTACAAAGCGTTCTGGTTCTGGCATTGGCTTGTCTTTATCTCGTCAGATGATGATGATGCAGGGCATGAACATCATGCTTGCTGATACGCCAGTTAGTGGGTGTCATGTTAGTTTTCTAATAACGAAAAGTTAAATGAAAAATGAACAATGAAAAATTATAAAATACAGATTACACTTGTAAGTGAATAGTTAATAGTGAAAAGTGAATAATACCTAATACTGGTAGCCACCAGAACGATGTGCCCACAAGGGCGTTAGCCTGTATTAAGTATTATTATCTATTC
>Ga0256407_10004008_pt1 | contig 25210 bp, 21 predicted proteins | sample RumenRJG_04DNA_FD_193489 | JGI IMG/M metagenome (GOLD analysis project Ga0256407, IMG submission 193489) | Bovine rumen microbial communities from Lethbridge, Alberta, Canada - RJG_04 | ecosystem: Host-associated > Mammals > Digestive system > Stomach > Rumen | place: Canada: Alberta... | reverse complement strand
TTTTATCTTGTTTGTTTTGCAGCACTAAGATAAGTGAAAAATCTGACGAGGCAAAATCCTGAGCAACTTTTTGTTGCTCAGGAACTTATAAATTAATTCAAATCAAAGTGCTGCGGAATTAAGGTTTGGCTTGTTTTTAACTTCCATTCATACGGAATAGCCTACGGAAGCGCCCCGTGGGTCATTCCGTATCTCAATTATTTTCAATTTTTATTGTTAAATAATGTTTCTGAAACCGCTTGATTTCAAGCAGTTTCGGCTTTTTATTGATACTTGTTAATACGGAACTGCATACGGGAAGATTTTGGTCCATTTTCTGCCCTTGTGAAGGGCTTTTTCTCACACTAACTTTGCAGCCGAATTCATATAAACGCTGACTGCGCAGTCGCAAAGTATTAACAACAAATTTCATTTAATATGGAAGAAAGAAAACATACGTCGAGTGGCGTTCCCACCTTTGACATGATTCCCATGCTGATGGCGAATCTTCTCGAAGACAACAAGATTCTGTCAGCAAAGATTGATGCCCTCAACAGAAAAATTTCGGCATCTGTAGGTAATAGTAAGGACGATGACCAGCGCATGGATGTAAGCGAAGCACAGAAGTACATCCCTGGTCATCCAGCAGTTCAGACCATCTATGGATGGACTTCCAACAATATGATACCATATCATAAGGTTGGCAAGCGTATCTATTTCGTCAAGTCAGAACTTGATGCTTGGCTCTCAAAGGAGCAGCATAAGTCTCAGGAGGACTTGCGTAAAGAAGCAGAGGAATATGTGAACAATCGAAGAAAACAACCTACATTGTAATGAGCTATGAGAATCGCTTCTAATATCATCGATACGATAAAGGCCAAAGCCGATATCGTTGAGGTCATCGGTGAATATGTTCACTTGACCCAGAAGGGACAGAACTATATAGGACTATGCCCATTTCATAGTGATAGTACCCCCTCATTAACTGTCAGTCCAGCTAAAGGCATCTACAAGTGTTTCGCCTGTGATGCCTCTGGCGATGTCATCCACTTCTTGCAGGAACATCTTAAAATCTCCTTCGTTGATGCCGTGAAGATGTTGGCAAAGAAGTATGGTGTAGAGATTCCTGAAGATTCCTATTCATCCATAAGTGATGAAGACCAGCGTAAACGTGAGTCTATGTTGATTATCAATGACTATGCAGCCAAGTACTTTGCTGAGAACCTTTTTAACGAAACAGAGGAGTCAAACAAAGCTTTGGCTTATGCCAGCAGTCGTTGGCCAAAGGAGTATATTCGTACTGTTGGTATCGGCTATGCCAATAATAGTTGGGACAATTTTTCTCTGTGGGCTAAGGCCAAAGGGCTTGATAAGGACTTTCTTCTTGAATTAGGACTTGTCAAGAAGAAAAGAATGAGCGATGATTTATATGACACTTTTCGTGGTCGCATAATGATTCCTATTCGGGACAAGCAACGTCGGATCATTGCTTTTACAGCAAGGATTCTTCCTGATATTCCGGCCAATGACACTAATGCGCCCAAGTATATCAACTCTTCCACATCTCTTATATATGATAAGAGCAATAGCCTATTCGGTATTGATGTAGCCTGGAGTGCCACATCAAAAAATGGAGTTATGAACTTAGTAGAAGGTGCGCCGGATGTGATGCGTTTGCAGGTTATTGGTGCTACTAATACTGTTGCACCTCTCGGTTCTTCATGGACAGAGGCTCAATTGTCTGTTTTGAAACGCATAACAAGTAACCTCAACATTATTCCTGATTGCGATGTCCCTAAAGAAGGTGAACACATTGGGGTTGGATTCGCAAGTGCAATGCGCACAGGAAAACTTGCCTTGTCTCTTGGCTTTGCCGTTTCCGTTCAGGAAATCCCAGCTTCTAACGTAAAGTGTGATCCCGATTCTTACTTGACGACAAAAGACAAGTTGGACAGCTTGCCTAAACAGGATTTTGTAATATGGTATGCTTCGAAAGTCATAAATACCGATGGAGAAAACATCCAAAAACAGGCAAAAGGCATTCATGAGGTCATTGATCTGGTGAAGACAATTCCCGACAAAGTCCTTCAAGAATCGTATGCCGATAACCTTATCAATGTCTATGGTCGTGAAGAAATGTGGAAACGTGAAATCATGGGAATACAGTCCCTTCCTGCCCCAACAATAAACACCTCTATGGACGAAGAAGAATACGCCGATCTTTTCAAAGGCTCGGAAATTAAGGTTGGAAACAACTGCTACTATGGCTATAGCAAGGAAGGTGAGAAGGAAATCTCTAACTTCATCATGATTCCACTCTACCTGATTCGTGATGGTGCATCTGCATCACGTGTATTCATTCTTCGAAACGTCATGGGCTTTGAAGTTCGTATTGAGTTCAGCATTGAAGAAATGACTGTCCTCCAAAAGTTCCGCAATCGTATTGAACGTGAAGTAAACTTCATGTGGTACGGTACATCGGCAAAGTTTAACAAGTTACGTGGCATTCTCTATAATAGTATGGAGGTAATAACAAAGATTTCAACACTTGGTTGGCAAAAGACGGGTTTCTTTGCCTTTGGTAATGGTATTGTGTTTAATGGCGAATGGCATCCAGTGAACGAAGAAGGTATAGTGAGATTGGGCAATCCACTGGGTTCATTCTATCTCCCTGCCTTCTCTAAGATGAACGAGGATAATAGTGAGAAGTTTCTGTTTGAACAGAAGTTCATTCATTTACCAGAAAGCAAAGTCCGGTTCTTTCAATTTGCCACACAAATGCGGTTGGTCTATGGCGATAATGCCATCATTGGTATTTGTTTCATTGTAGTATGTCTGTTTCGCGACATCATCATCAGACATCGACGTGAGTTCCCGACTCTATTCTTATTTGGCCCCAAGGGTACTGGAAAGACTGCCTTCGGAGAATTGTTGCAGAGCGTGTTTGTCCACAATGGTGACCATCCGAATCTTCGTACATCTACCATGCCGAGTCTTGCTACTGTATTGTCACAGGCAGAGGATGCCATCATGCACCTTGACGAGTATAAGAATGACATCGATGTAGAGAAGATTGAACTGCTGAAAGGACTCTGGGATTGCCAAGGACGTAGTAAGCTCGACGTTGAGACTCGTAAGCGTGAACAATCCAAAGTGCTTAGTGGTGTGATTGTCAGTGGGCAGGAGAAACCGACAGTCGATATTGCCTTATATTCTCGCCAATGTGTATTACCCTTCCACAAAGATACACATACAGCAGAGGAAAAAGAAAACTTCCGTGTCCTGAAAGATTGGGAATACAAAGGAACTTCCTATGTCGTTCTGGAATTGCTGAAGTTACGGACATGGTTTGAACAGTCCTACAAAGATTGCTACGAGCAGGCTGTCAAGAATATCTGCACTTCTTTGACATTCAGTATTGATGAGCGAATACTCCATAATTGGTCTGTCGTGTTGGCCTCCTATATGGCCGTGCAGCATCATATTCAGTTCCCTTTTACCTATGAGGAAGTTTTCAAGACAGTGCTCAATGGTGTAGAATATCAGAATGAAGAGTGTCTGCATAGCAATGAACTGAGCATTTTCTGGAAGACCATTGACTATCTGAAACATGACAATCAGATATACGGACTTTGTGATTACCGCATCCACGAATACACCAGTTTGAAAGTTGACATCAAGATGGATGGCAGACGACAAACCGTCACCCGAGAATATGGCAATGCCAAGAAGATTCTCATGATTCCCACCAATAGCCGTATGTTTGCCCTTTATGCTCTACATCTTCAAAAGACTCGTGAAAAGGTCATTCCCGAAAATACACTGAAGTACTATCTTGAAAACTCTCCAGAGTATATAGGTAAGGTGAATAGCGTAAGGTTTGCCTCTGTTGAGAATGTAAAGGATTGGCCACGACAGTTCGAATCCAAGTGTTATCAATGTCAGCCGCGGCTGAGTGAAAAACCAGTACAGGCATTCTGCCTTGACTTTGATGCTGTGGAAGCTGCCTATGGAATCAGTCTATACTCCGACTATATGGCATTCGACTTAATTCACAATTCGTGATACCTACATACATCTTCTACATTATCTACAATAGTAATTATCAATAGAATAACTATATGGATAGAGTACTAACAAGAAGGAACTAATATCTACAAGTTGCAGACTCAAAGATGAGTAAACCTACAAATGATTTATAAAAACGAAGGGTGTCCATACCCATAACAAATTAAAGAAAGAAACTATGTATAAAGAAGATTTATCTTATGGTCTGTTTCTATCAGACCGACAGTTGGATTTCCTGTCTAACTATCCACAAGGATTTGACCGAATGAAGTGCTTTGCCACATTCTTGCAACTGGCAGTCAAGGAGCCGACGCACTATGAGAAAAAAGAGTATTCAGTTGACCTAACCTTAGGGCAGTTTGCAATATCGGAAGGGGAACTTGCCAAACTTTGGAAGTGTAATCGTAAGACGGCATCCAAGATTGTTGATATGTTCCATGAGGTAGGACTGGTATCATCTGTACCGAACTGTCGAACAACTGTCTTCACGGTTCATTGTGTCGCCAGTTGGTACATTGGTAATCAAGCAATCCGAAATTCGCATTACTCACGTCATCATCAGGTTGAACAACGCATCAAGGCTAACCACAAAAGCACGGATGCTATTGTAGACAATGATACCAATGGTAATGGATCTCTATCCCTTTCTTTAAATGAGAATAACGAAAGGGAAAAGGAAGGGACGGATGCTACCACTTCCTCCTCTGTCGATGCGGAGACCGACGATAGCGTATAACTTTATCATGCTTTCGTAACGACCCGAGAGTAGCCTGAATTGTCGTACTCTCTAAACAAGAAGTGTCAATGTCCGACAATCCGCTTCGCTACTTGCCTGATTGTTTGACCTCTTGCAATACTCGCAGGCTCGCATCGGGTTGACCAAACCTATTATAACTAACAAGTTAAAGTATTTAGAAATGAAACAAGATGTAAAACATAAGGGGCGTAATCCACGTATCACCGTGTGCTATACGCCCGACGAGAACCAGAGAATTTTAGAGATGGCTTCTGCCTGTGGACTGAAGAAAAGCCAGTATATCCACGACACCTCTCTGGGACAGGAGCCCAAGGTGATGATGAGCGACAGGGAGGCAGAAGCCCTGATGTCGCTAAAAGCTGCCCGTGGCGAACTGGTCCTGATTAAGAATGCCCTTCATGGCACTACCCAGGAACAGCGTAAGAAGTACTTCCGCAACGAGCAGTTCATGCGCCAATGGATTGAAGGCGTTAACAGCCTTATCCGCAGATTAGTAGAAATTGAAAGTATGTTCAAAAGATAAAACGTATGATTGCAAAAGCAAGGTCTATATCGCATGGCTCAGCCATGACGAACTATGCCACCAAGCATAATCGTGCAGACATAGTGCTGACTCGTAATCTTGACGAGGGGCTTACTCCTCTCGCCATGTGGGGAGCTATGGAAACCATCCATCAGAAGTACGAACCGAAATTCAGACGCAAGCCTGTCACCAAGCCGACCCTTCGGATGGAGGTTTCCCCATCCCTTGAAGAAACAAAGGGGTGGACACTCAAAGACTGGTACGACTATGCGATTCGGTTTCTTGATGAGTTCAAGAAAGAAGTCCAAGCCAAGGAGGTAAAGAAGAAAGGAAAGGGCAAGTTCAATCTGGACAGAGCACAGATATTTGCCTGCCTTCACTTTGATGCGAAGTCTGGCATTCCGCACCTGCACATCCTCATCAACCGCATCGACCTTGACGGGAACCTGATGAACGACTCTTTTATTGGCGATAGTGCAGTCAAGGCTGCCCATACCATCAACGTTGAACGTGGATGGGAGTTGCCCGAGGATATTCACGAGGCACACGAGAAGGAGATAACGGAAGCTTGTTACAACATACTCCGTGGAATGGCGAGTTATGACTGGGACACTTATAAGCACGGGCTTGAAAGTCGTGGTTACAAAGTCCATGAGCAACGTGACAAGCAAGGAGTATTACATGGATATACCATACTTCGTGGTAACTCCCGTTTCAAATCTTCCACGCTGGGCAAAGGTCGTAACTTGACCGTTCCTAAACTTGAAGCCACATGGAAGAAGCTTCATCCTGTAGCTCCAAGTATTGATAAGCCCAATTATACTATTGGCACCACTCAGACTACAGAACGGAAGTCGTCCACAGAACACAATTCTGCATGTCAGAGCGTCGCTCAATCCAAGCCAGAAGCGCCATCTATCTTTAGGAAAATATTGTCTGTTGATGATAAGAATTATTCCATCACAATGCCAGTGGATGCATACACAGCTATGAAGGAGACCATCGAATCCCCCGACGAATCTGTGCCATTTGAAAACGTCTTGAATGTGGCTATGCTGCTGTTCATGAACTACGTCGATGCTGCCACAACCGTTTCGGAATCCTGTGGTGGCGGTGGCTCCACACCATCAAACTGGGGAAAGGACGATGATGAGGATGAGCGTGAGAGGGCACGACGCTGCGCCCAACATGCCAACTGGCTATGCAAACCTATTAGAAGATATAAAGGTCCACACCGTTAAATACAATTCGTTATGTCCAAGTATAGTAATCTTGTCGAAGAAATCAACAAACAGGAAGAGGTCAAGGAACAAAAGGCTAACCTTGACAATGAACTTCAACTTCTTAAGCAAGCCATAAGCAACTTGCACGATAGCATTCAAAAAGTTGAGAAAGCGTCCAAAGATGGAACGGATATGGTGAAGGCATTGAATGCAGCCAAAGACAGTATGAATACAGCTGTTTCCGCTTTCTGTCGCGCTGTTACACGAGCCGAATCAACAGTGCTAAAGGTTGAAATGACTGATGAATGCCAGAATGCCATCAAATCTGCAAGAGAGGAGTTAATCAAGGCAGAGACCACACTTCTTGCCAGCCATAGGAGACTGATGATACAAGAACTTCGTAATCAGAATGAAGAAATGCGATCATTCATAAAGTCAGGTAAAGGAGTGTACCTGTCATCAAAGGTGTTCTGGTGGTGGGCAGGCATCTCGTATGTCACTTCATTGTATTCATTCTGGTGTCTTTTGCAGTTACTCCGTCAATGGTTGAAGTGCTAAACGTATCTTGTATAGAACAGATAAAAAATGTGAGACAACGTCCCACTTTTTTACTAGTTGCATTTTCTTGATTGTCGCAAATCGTTGGAACCACTGTCACAAATCGCGACGGTGGTTTTTATTCTTTATCAAGTACTTCCCAGTGTCCACTATAACCGCTACCTACATAACGAATATGTGGCATTTTTGCTAAGTGGCGCTTGATGGTCATTGAGGTAACCCCAAATTGTTTCGCCAATTCTTCTGTGGTAATATTAAGATTATCTTTAATAGCCTTCTCTATTTTTTCATCAAGAGTATCTTCTTGAGTAACACCTTGGGTAACATCTTGAGTGTCATCTTGGGTATCACTTTGAGTATCACTTTGGGTATCATGGTTTCCGATACGCCCCATTATGAGAATGAGGTGCCTTTTGAGGTGCCAGAAGGATGGGAGTGGACAACATTAGGCGAATTATGTTCGTTTCTTTCTCGAGGAAAATCTCCAAAGTATTCAGAGGAAAGAAAATATCCTGTGTTTGCTCAAAAATGTAATTTGTATGATGGAGATATTTCACTGGAGAAGGCTCGTTTCTTAGATCCTGAAACGATTAGTAAATGGAGTGATGAATACAAATTAATTGATGGTGATATTCTTGTGAATTCTACAGGAACAGGAACAGTGGGAAGAACAAGATTATTTCATAGTGATGTTCTTGGTGATTATCCTTTTGTAGTTCCCGATTCTCATGTATCAGTCATCCGTTCATTTGAAGAAATAGAATCTAAGTTCGTGTTGGCCTTTCTTTCATCAGATTATGGACAAACATACATTGAAGATAATCTTGCAGGCTCTACAAATCAAAAAGAGTTATACATTGGTGTATTAGATAATATGCAGTTCCCATTACCACCGCATGAGGAACAATTTCGCATAGTTACAACAGTTGATAAGTGGTTCACTTTGATTGATACTCTGGAATCTGCAAAAGAAGATTTGCAAGCGTCCATTACACAAGCCAAGTCCAAAATTCTTGACCTCGCCATCCACGGTAAACTTGTGCCACAAGACCCGAATGATGAGCCAGTCATAGAGCTTTTGAAGCGCATCAATCCAAAGTTTGTTCCTTGTGATAACGCGCATTATGAGAATGTACCGTCAAATTGGGCAATTTGTAAGGTTAAGGATGTGTTTAGAATTAATCCCAAGACAAAGGCTGATGATGACATGGAAGCAGGGTTTGTCCCTATGTCGAATATTCAGGATTCATATAATAATAACTTCAGTTATGAACGAAGAACATGGGGAAGTATAAAGAAAGGATATACTCATTTTGAAGATGGCGATATTGCTGTCGCCAAAATATCGCCCTGTCTTGAAAATCGAAAATCAGCCGTCATAGGTGGTTTGCCTAATGGAATTGGAGCAGGAACAACGGAACTCAATGTCTTTCGCTCTAATTATATACATCCTCTTTACGGACTATTCTTTTTCAAATCAGACTATTTCATATCTCAATGTGTTGGTACATTCAATGGTGTAGTTGGACAGCAACGTGTTTCAACGAAGATTATTGAAGATATGGTATTCCCAGTTCCCCCTCGCCCAGAGCACGAACGAATAATTAATAAAGTAAACGAACTATTCCAAATCCTTGATAACATCAGTGCCGAACTATAAATTGGCACTGATGTTATCTAATACATTATAGTATTGTTGAATTGCTTCCACAATCTTTCGTTGTTCGTTTTCCGGAGGTAATGGAAATAGATATTTACTAACAATTGCAGGTTGAGCACGCATCAAAGAGCCTCCTACACCACTTACATTACTGAGCATTAGCTCTTTGAAATAAAGTGATGTAAAACAGTATGATAAGTATTGAGGAAGAATTGTACTATTCCTAAAGATTATCCATTCAGAAGATGCCAAGCATGGAATTTTTTCTTTGTAATGAGAAACAATCCATGCCCTATTTAGATGGGGATTTATCTTACATAAGAGCACGTCATTTTTAGAAACCGACTTTTTAGATGAGGATATATCTTTTCCTTTTACAAATTCTGGTATGCCTGTCTCATATGCAGGTACACTGTATAATTCAAAATCATTATTAGGAGACTTTGAAGGATCTACAGATGCAGAATTATATTCATTGACTTCAGCCATACATGTCCAACTCCAACTTTTGGGTATCTCAAATGGCACATTCTCATAATGCGCGTTAGGTTGCGCTTATATTGTTACTGTTTTATTCTAAAGCAGAAATAACATGGTAACAAATTTTGAGAATCAACTTAGCAAGTCAGACTTGGCTAAGAATACCGTCACTTCGTATGTGTGGACGGTGAAGTATTTCCTTGCACATTACAAGGAATTCAACAGAAAAAACCTGTTGGCTTACAAGGGTTATCTGATGGAGAACTTCAAACCGCAGACTGTTAACCTTCGTTTGCAGGGCATCAACAAGTATCTTGAGTTCATCAAGAAGGACAAGCTGAAGATGAAATTCGTGAAGGTGCAGCAGAAGAACTTCTTGGAGAATGTCATCAGCAACGAGGATTACAAGTTCCTAAAGACTCAGTTGAAGGCTGACGGCTATATGGAATGGTACTTCGTTGTATGGTTCATGGCTGCAACTGGTGCCCGTGTGAGCGAGCTATTGCAAATCAAGGCAGAACATGTGGTTGTGGGACATCTTGATATCTATAGCAAGGGTGGTAAGCTTCGTCGTCTCTATATCCCTAAGAACCTACAGAGAGAAGCTAAGCAATGGCTGGCTGACAGAGGAGTTTCAAGTGGTTACATCTTCCTCAACCGCTATGGCGAGCGTATCACTACACGAGGCATAGCCATTCAGCTAAAGCATTTTGCAGACAAGTATGGTCTGAATCGTGAAGTGGTCTATCCTCACTCCTTCCGCCATCGCTTTGCCAAGAACTTCCTTGACAAGTTTAACGATTTAGCTTTGCTTGCTGACCTTATGGGACATGAGAGTATCGAGACAACACGCATTTATCTACGTCGCACCGCTACCGAACAACGACAGATAGTCGATAAAGTAGTAACATGGTAAAAACAAAGAAATCCTTGGAGGCTATTATGCTTCCAAGGATTTCTTTATTTCATCAAGAACGGCAAAGAGTTCTTCGATTTTGGCTACGATACGCTTTTGCTCAGAAAGTGGAGGAAAGGGAATCTTATAGGAATTCGCCTTTTCTATAGTTATAGTATCAACCGTAGTTCCTTTAGATTGGGCGAACATTTGTTCTTGAAGAAAATTGCTTGATAATAATATACTTATATATGGAGAATATAATTCATTAGTGTTCTGCAAACAAATCACGCTAGCATCTTTATAATAAAAGACATCATCTGCTTTTACAATATATGTTTTACCAATAGTTCCAACTGCTGACATCATTATATCTGTTGGTTTGGGTACTCCATATTTCTTTTTCAAGTCATTGTAGTGTTCCTCTGTTATAAAGAGTTCATTATCTACTTCCCCCTCGTCTGATAGTTTAACAATTTCTCTTGCTCTATAAAAGGGAATGCCGTAGTGTTGCCATTCGGATTTATGAACACGTTTGGCTGAAACAATATTGTATAAATCGCCTAATTCACATAAAATCCAATTACATGGGACTTCATACGGATACTGCGCGTTATCACAAGGAGTAAATTTGGGATTTATACGCTTTAGGAACTCAATGGCTGGCTCGTCATTTGGGTCTTGTGGTACAAGTTTACCGTGGATGGCAAGGTCAAGTATTTTAGACTTCGCTTGTGTTATAGATGTCTGCAAATCTTCTTTTGCCGTTTCCAACAAGTCAATTATTTGAAACCAGCCTTCAATAGAAGCCACTATATGCTTTTGTTCATTATATGGAGGCAATGGTATTTGACCATTACAAGCATCGGTTGTGCTTAGTCTTGGCATTTTAACTCCATACCCACATTGAACTGTATAGTCTACAAAATATTTTGAACGAAGCACATGATTTAGATACTCTGGCAAAACTGATGCCATACTTGTTACGGGTATTATTTCTGTTGTGCAGAAACCATCTTCATCTGCTACCAAGACTTTATTTAAATAAGTTCTGAGTTTTGAATAAAGCACATCACCTTTATGAAAAGAATGTCGTACTCCTTTTATGTCACGCTCATCTTTGGTAAGGCGTTGGATGATTTTGGCAGAATCCTTTTCTAAATCCTCCAGTTCCAATATCCAGCCTTTACTTGGTATATCATTAACATCTACATTCTCACAATTGCCATAATTCGTAATTTCGCCAAGAGTTGTCCACTCCCAACCCTCTGGCACCCCAAATGGCACCTCATTCTCATAATGGGGCGTATCGGAAGATTTAGCAGACTTCTTGCTCTGCTTAATCTTTCCTTCTTTGATAAGTCTTTCTTTTTCGGCACGAATGCGCTCCAGCAATACGGATGCTGGTTCATCATTCGGGTCTTGTGGAACGAGCTTGCCATGAATGGCAAGGTCGAGTATCTTTTGACGTAATTTCTTTGTATCCATTCTTAATCCTCTTTACTTTCCTCAAATTCTACAATCCACTCTTTAACTTTAGCTTGCAGCAGAGCCTTGTCGGGCAGACAAAGTTCGTAGGCAGATGCATAGATGTTTGCATCCTTAGGTAAAGTCAACTCCACAAGTGCATCGTTTTTCGATTTGCAAAGCAGAATGCCGATGGTAGGTTTCTCAAAATCCAACTTCACGTAGCGATCGAAGTAGTTGACATACATCTGCATCTGTCCTAAGTCTTGATGCGATAGTTTGTCTATCTTTAGATCAACCAATACATAACACTGAAGAATGCGGTTATATAATACGAGATCGACATAGAAGTTGTCTTCATTGAATGTGAATCGCTTTTGTCTTGCCTCAAAGAGAAAGCCTTTACCCATTTCCAGAAGGAATGTTTCCAACTTACTGATAATAGCATTTTCCAAATTGCTTTCACTATAAGAACTATCTGGCTTCAGCCCTAAAAATTCTAAGGCAATCGGATTCTTAATTATGTCAGAAGGCTGTTCTATTATCTGTCCTTTCTCAGCCATACTCAACACTTTATCCTTATCTTGGCTTAAAGCAATGCGCTCATACAGACTGCTTGCGTATTGGCGTTGCAGCCATCTATACCCCCAATTCAGACGCTTAGACTCTATCTCATAGAAATGTCGTTCATCTGGGTTCTCGATGCGCATAAGAATCTGATAATGGTTCCACGAGAGGGAAAACTCTGGAACTGATTTTGTTTGCGGCGCAGAAAATTTTTGTCCCTTTTGAGATTTCGTCTGCACCGCAGACGATTTTTGAATTTTCCCAGATTTCGTCTGCGGTGCAGACGAAATTGCATAGATGTTATAAAACTTTCTGCATTTAGTCAAAGTCTCAACAGACCATCCTTTTCCGAATTTGTCGGTTAGTTTGACAGAAAGCCTGTTCAAGATTTCTTTTCCGTAAGTTGCACGATAATTGCCGTTTTGCTCAAATTCCACTATATACTGGCCTACACCATAATAAGTGTAAACCATAGCTGTGTTTACGGCCTTGGCAACATGTCTGCGACTTTCTACAATGAGAGAGGATATGAGTTCAAACAACTCATCCTCATTGCCTGCTTTTTTCAGTTCGATTTCCGTATTCATTCTTCAATCCCCTTTAATAACTCCTGCAACTTTGCTACTGCCTTACTGATATTGTCACTTTTCTGCTGAATTGTGCTCATCATTTCTGCCAACGACAAGTCATCGTCATCGTCGGTCTGCTTGATCCATGATATATCAAGGCTGGTCTTGTCACGTTTCAGCAGTTCGGAAACTGGATATTTGCGCCAACGGCCATTCGGATTATCTTCACTATAGGTCTCATTGCGCTGTGCGATATCCTCTGCATGGTAGCAAGTCACGAAGTCATCCAAGTGGTGGCGCATCATCGGCTTGGTTGCCAATGTGTGCTTGATGCCAGTACGGTAGTCGTAGAACCATACGTCCTTGGTCGCTCCGCCTTTCTTGAAGAAAAGGACATTGGCCTTGACTCCCTGAGCATAGAAGATACCTGTAGGGAGACGGAGGATGGTATGGAGGTTGAAGTTCTTCAAGAGTTCCTTGCGGATGGTCTCGCCAGCACCGCCCTCAAAGAGTACATTGTCAGGCAATACTACAGCAGCACGACCGCCATTTTTGAGCATGACCATCATGTGCTGAAGGAAGTTAAGCTGGTTGTTCTTTGTCTCGACATAGAAATCTGGACGGTCAATATCCACACTTCCTGCAGGACGTGTGCCAAACGGAGGATTGGCAAGGATTACATCAACCAAAGTCTGTGGCTGTTTCTCCAACGAGTCTTGACAGAGTATAGGGCTTCGGTCAGTACCGATGCCATGAAGGTAAAGATTCATGGAAGCCAGCGTAACAACAAGTGCTGTATTGTCGTAACCATGCAAAGCCTTGTCACGCAAGAAATCACGCTTTGCCTTATCTTGCGACTGGTTCTTCATGTAGTCGTAGGCTGCCAGAAGGAATCCACCCGTACCACAGGCTGGGTCACATACTGTTTCACCAATCTGAGGACGAGTGACATCCACCATTGCCTGAATAAGCGAACGTGGTGTGAAGTACTGTCCCGCACCGCTCTTCTTGTCCTGACCGTTCTTTTCAAGGATGCTCTCATAGATGGCTCCCTTGACATCTCCGTCCATCACTAACCATTGCTCTTCGTCAATCAGTGTGATAACCTTGCGAAGATAGACAGGCTTGTCAATCTTATTCTGTGCCTTCACAAAGATAGTGCCAATGAGGTTTTCCTCCTCTGACAGTTTCTTAAGTGTCTCCTCATATTGGCTGATAAGTTCAAGACCATCCAGTTCTATGAGGTCTTTCCAGCGATATCCTTCAGGAATAGCAGAATCCTCGCCAAAGGTCTCTACATTCTCATCATCCATCTTCAGGAAGAGGAGATAAGTGAGCTGGGTGATATAATCTGTAAAGCCGATACCCTGACCAGCCAGAGTGGTGGCAAGTGTCCACACTTTCTTTGTGAGTGATGTTTCTTTATTTGTTGCCATATTTATATTTAAGCTGTTTTCCTATATAATAAGAATTTAGACAAAGAAGCAAGTGCTTCATCTGCCTGTGGCTTTCCACCAAAGGCCTTGATGAGTTGTGCAGCACGTGTCTTGTCATCGTCAATAATGTCCTTGATGGTGCAAGCACCATTGGACGCAATATAATCTACAATTTGCCTGATGATGGTTATCTGCGATTCCGTCACCGTACGCTGTACCTGCCCATACCAGAGGTTGAAACGCTGCTGTGCAGAAGGGTACAGACTCTCCAGAGTTTCGATCTGATGATTGGCAAAGCGAACCAGCTGAATGATGTTCGTAAGAGCTTCTTTTTCTTCCTTGGTAGTATGTTTTTTGACGGATTGCGGATTGACTATCGTGTAGCAGTTCCACAAGCGTGAAGTCTGGAACTTGTTATTGGCAAGTTTCAGTTTGTTCTCCAAATCCTTCAGCGCTGCGTATGTCAGCGGCTCTCCATCATTATTGTAGATTAAGCGTAATGCTTCTATCTCGTCTTGATGCTCGTCGCAATACTTTTCAAAAGCAGAAGTCACCTCCTTCGCTTCTTCTTCCGAGAAGCCTTTTGAGATAAGTTGGTCTTCACCAGGCATCAATGTCTCAATGAAACCAGCGGCAAGAATAAGCAGGTATTGGCGTGCCTCAGGATGATGGGTCAGCGGAGCTACCAGTCCCTTCCGTTCAAGGTTAGGTTCATCAATACTTTCGTATGGTGGCAGTTCGTTCTTTTCCAATGCATCAAAGATGGCAGCAGAGATTTCCTGCATTCCACTATATGCTAATCTCTGAAACTCTTCCCGTTGCTTATCCGTACATTTATTATTTATACGTGCAAGCTTTGCTGCTATCAAGCGCAGATAGTCATCGTTGACATTTCCATGTGTCAGGAGTTCAAGCAAACGTTTGAGCGTGATGGTCTGTACAGGCTCGCCATCGCCAGGACTTGTTGTAGTCTTCTGGCTTTCTGTCACACCTACGGCATCAACAAGGAAGAAGCAGTCCTTGCTGAAGGCATTTGGTGTTACGTTACGCAATTGGTCATCGCCGATAGTGCGGACTCCACGACCTTTCATCTGGATGTAAAGTGGCTCAGAAGCCACGTCACGCATGAATATCAGCACTTCAAGCGGCTTTACGTCCGTTCCTGTAGCCACAAGCGTACAAGTTACGGCAATACGAAACTCCTTATCATTGCGGAACTGGCGTATCAACTCGTTACTGTCACCTGCGGAATAGGTTATCTTCTGTACGAACTTATCATCTGTCCGACCGAACACCTCTTTGGCGATACACACGATATTGTTGGCGTGTATCTCATTCAGTGCAAAGATAAGTGTCTTTGGTAGATAGTCCATGTTAGGTTCACGCTGAGGGTCGGTGAACATTTCCGTATAGACAGCATCGCGGTATGTTTCAAGTACCAACTTTATTTGGGCAGGATTGATGACGCTTCGGTTCAATTCCTCCTTGGTATAGTTCTTGGTCTCTTCGTTGCGAACGGTTTCTACCTTTCCTGTGTAGCGTGTTTCGCGCTTCAGTTTGTCGCCCTTCAAGATAGCACCGCCATTCTCTGTCGCTTCAGTCTTGATACGATAGACACGGGCATCCACATTCACACCGTCCACGATGGACTGTTCAAGAGTATAGTTTACAACGATATTGTTATTGAAGAATGCTTTTGTCTCTGGAACTGGCGTTGCTGTCAAGCCGATGAGTTTGGCAGTATTGAAGTATTCTAACACCTTCTTCCAGTTTCCATAGATGGAACGATGGCATTCGTCAATGATAATCAGGTCGAAGAAATCTGGTGGCAAGGTCATAGTACCAGATAGCTGTACCTCACTCGTGGTGGTATCTTCATCGTCATCATCATTATCCACGATTTCCTGTCCTGTAAGGAGAGAGAATAGGCGTTGTATGGTAGAAATGACCACGTTGCTGTCGGAAGGAACCTTGGCCGATTTCAGACGATTGACCGTATAGATGGTATTGAATGGATCGCCATTCTCCGTTAGGCGGAACATGCCGAACTCGCCCTCTGCTTGTTTTCCGAGGTTGTTTCTGTCAACGAGGAAGAGGATTCGCTTCATGGGAGTGAATGCCAATAAGCGATAGGCTGCTAGACAAGCAGTATAAGTCTTGCCAGCTCCCGTTGCCAATACTATCAACGCTTTTTTCTGTCCATTTCGGAAGCTGTTCTCCAATTCCGAAATAGCTTCATATTGGCAATCGCGTAAACCTTTCTTTTTCAGCGTAGGCAAACCAGCATAGGGATCATCAATTCCCAACATCTTTACAATTTCTTTGGGTGTATGGATGCGGTTCAATTCTATGAGTTCACCATCTTCATCACGGAAGTCGCGGAAGATGGTTTCTTCGCCATTGGATTGATAGATGATTGGCAATGGTCGAGAATAGGCTTTGTAGCATTCAGGTACACCACGAGCATATAGGTCTGCTTGTTCACAAACCATATCAGAAGTAACATCTACCTCCTTTCGCTTAGCTTCAAGTATGCCAACAGCCATACCATTTACGAACAAGAAATAATCCGCTTCTCGGTTTCCTTCAAGCAGGCCTTCTCGAATAGCCGCAGCGGTTAAAGTGGGAGAATAGAAATCCCTATCTACCACCTTCCAACCAGCGTCTTCAAACATCTGGTCTATCTTGACTCTTGCTTTTTCTTCTGGTGTCATACGCTAGAAATTTAATGACAGTTATTTCATCCCCTCTTTTTGCCAATTTATTTTTTTCACACTTTCTAAGTTCTTTTTGACCAGCTCACTCATACCCTTCAAAGAACCTGGTATAACGGATTCTGTAGCCACACTATTATTCGAATGGGATGGCATAGCATTATTACGCGCCTCTTTTTTTTCACTATATATTGTAATCATCGCTATTCTAATTTAGTGCGTTCAAAATAATGAGGATTCAATTCTGCGGAGAAATAATGTTTCCTTTTAAGCCAAACAAAACCATCTCCTTTTGTTATTACAGCAACATCTACAGGCCCACCAACGCTTTCTTCTTCAGATGTGATTCGGCGTTTTAAATATGTCATTCGCACAAGACTTTCAGCCATATCCGCTAAATCTTCTTTGCTCAAATATGATACAGTATTAACTAATTTAGCAATATAATTCTCTTGAATAAACTGATCCATGCCTTGGGCGTAAAGATTCGTATAATTCTCCAAATCAATATTAAGCAACGCTTTTTTCAACACTTCTGGCGCTCCAGCAGAGTCTAACTGCGAAATGATTTCATTTCTTAGTACTGTGATAGATGCTTTATAGCTTTCATAAAACTTCTTCCGAAGTTCATCGTCAATTCCTCGAATTACTGTGTTTGCGACGTCTGTTTGTGCGAAAGGTTCAACGCAAGCATTGTCCTTGTTGGAAACAGCATATCCACTTTTATTCGTGTATTTTATTCTTCCATCAAAAGCCGCGCTTACAACAAAAGAGTAATAGGACGGGAACAGGTCTTCTTCTCCATATCCCCAGAAAACAATCTCAGTATTGACAAGATAAACGTGGACTGTAGAGACAACAATAGTGTATAATGACTTTATAAACTGCTGTAAAAAGTTCTTGGGGCATAATTCAGACTCCAATGGCTCTTTTAATATTTCTTCTACAATCGGTTTTGCGTAATCTGAGAATTTTTCAAGTGTATAATCAGCAAATTCAGTGGCACGCTTAGCAGAGGAATAAAAACTGTCGAAATATTCAAGTTTGTTTTGTATTTTGCGGAACAAGCCATCTTCCAATAATTCTTTGCCATCCTCTTCCAGTTCTTTTTTTGATATATCAATGATTTCTTCGAAGAAACCGTTTACAATGACTTTGAGATTAATGATTTGGTCGTCAACCAAATGAGACATTACATGTGTCTTTACGAATTCAAAGAAAATGGGGGGATACTCATTGAGATGCTTACACGAGGTTTCTCCTATCTTTTTTCTAAACAATTTGAAAATATCCTCCCATGGCATGCCAAGAAAATCCAGATTACCACAAATGCATATACCTACAGGGGCGTGCCTTGACAATTCAAATATCTTATTAGCATGATTTGTAATTTTGTGCTTAGAAGATACAGTATGTGTAGCAGCACTATCTGCGGCAAATGCTACTCCTCTACGATTTATCGTACCAACAATTGCAGTCATACCAACATTCTATCTTTTAATAATTTCACTCAATTTCTTTCCATCAGCATCTTTCCAATCATCCCAGCCATTGCTTGGACGACCAAGGACAAAACTTGACGCTCCACTTGGACTTTCAAATGGAACATCGTGGAGAAGGATTATTTGTCCTTTGTCTTTCTTACAATGTTCTTTAATGAACAAGTCGCGTGAGGTTGAGGATTTGAAACTCTTTACCACTTCGGTTGCCAACAAACTTCCTTCAAGAAGTATGAATTTCCCTGACTGCTCATCGTAGAAGCCAGTACCTTGTGCAGGACGGTCAGAAGACTTCGCAAAGTACATGTGCTCAGAACGAGTTTCTTGCTTCGCGGCCTCAAAGATACCACATCCATAAAATTTGCTAAGCAGTTGTATGTCGCGAAAGAAAACTTCCATATCATTGACTCGGAAAGGAGCAATGTTGGGCTTTCTAGGGTTGGCACCATTCAAAAGTTCATATGATCCTGCGTTTTGGGCAGCTTCAATGCCAAGATATTCCAGGTATTTTACATCATCACCGTATATTTTGTGATTATCTGAAATAAACACCAGAGCGATGTTCCAAAAGTCTTTCTTTTGAACATGGTCGTTCTTGCGATTGGCAAAGTCTGTTGTTTGGCCGATGTACGCTTGCTGTTTTGGGGCATCTGGAGAACCAAGAAGTATATAGAAGGCTGGCTGCCCAGAGATATCGTTGATAGTATTGGCCAATGTGATTTCTTCGCGAGGAATTACATAGAGGTGACAAGTTGAATTTGCCCCCATATAGATATTCCTTGCTCCATCGAGCTTGCCATCAAGAAGCTCTGTATGTATAGTAAAAGTGTTCTTGGTCTTCATGGCTTTCTGTCTATTCTAATGAGTTCTGTATAATCTATATCAAGTAGATTTGCAATTTTTTCAATAGATTCCAACGATGGTTGTGAAGAATTGGTACACCATTTTGAGACTGTAGTCGGTGCACAGCCCAATTGTTCAGCTAACCATTTATTGGTTTTCTTTTTCTCGGCCAGAATCACTTTTAGACGATTCAAATCTCTTGTTTCTTCCATGTTTTTTCTATATTGTATGGCGCAAAGATAATAAAATATTCTCAAAAACGAGTCTGTTTTAAGGAAAAAGATACAAATTATTGTATTTTTAATGAATTATTTTCATTTTATAGGCTATTTCTGTAACCTCTCAGAATTCATTCGTCGTGAAATAGTGGAATTAGGAATTGTTGTGAAGTTATTCGCTGACACCAATCATATTTGAAGTTTTTTTCTCAATTTAAGACTGTAAGTTGACCTCTGTAGTTGTCTGTGTATAAAAAAAATGTCAATATTGGCAGTTTTTTAATGTAGAACTTGTGTGGTAGAATAAAAAATGTTATCTTTGCATCGTAAAAAGTTGCCAATGCTGGCAAAAATTTAATACAAGTAATGGAGATAAAAAGAGACAGGTATCTAAAGCAGCTGATAGAAAGCCGTCAAAATGGCTTTATCAAGGTGGTAACAGGAATCCGCAGATGTGGCAAGTCGTATCTGCTGAACGTCTTGTTCTATCACTACCTATTAGATAATGGAGTGGCAGATGACCACATCATCCGCATAGACCTTGAAGACCGCATGAACAAGGAACTGAGAAATCCAGACACTATGCTTCACTATGTTCATGACAGAATCAAGGACAAAGAACTGTATTACATCATTATTGATGAAGTGCAATTGATGGATGAGTTTGTTGATGTGTTGAACAGCTTCCGGCATATTGATAATGCTGACACATACGTGACAGGCAGTAACTCTCACTTCCTATCATCAGACATTCCTACGGAATTTCGTGGTCGAGGAGAGACTATTCATGTTAACCCATTGTCTTTTGCGGAGTTCTATTCTGCCGTTGGCGGTGACAAGCAGGATGCATGGCGTGAATATTACACTTATGGAGGTTTGCCACTTATACAGTCTTTTGAGACCGAAGAAAAGAAAATCAACTATCTGAAGGACTTGTTTGAAACTGTATATTTGGCAGACATTATTGAGAGACACAAAATCAAGAATGATAATGAACTCCGTGAGTTGGTGCTTATTTTGGCATCATCTATAGGTGCTCCATGCAATCCGACTAAATTGTCGAATACTTTCAAAAGTGTTAAGAATGTAAGCATTGGCAGTCAGACGATTTCCAATTACCTTACCTTCCTGTCCGAATCGTTCCTGCTGAACAAAGCTATACGTTACGATATAAAAGGTAAGAAATACATCAACACACTATCCAAATACTATTTCTCTGATATTGGTTTGAGAAATGCTATCCTTGATATGCGCCAACAGGAAGAGACGCACATCATGGAGAACATCATCTACAACGAACTTATCACACGTGGTTATAGTGTAGATGTTGGAATGGTGGAGATAAAGAAGCAGGACAAGGATGGCAAGTGGTTGCGCATCCAACTTGAAGTGGACTTCATCGCCAGTCTTGGAAGCAAGAAATATTACGTGCAGTCGGCATTGTCTATACCTGACAGAGAAAAGGAGATACAAGAGTCTCGTTCACTGACAAACATCAATGACTCTTTCAAAAAGGTTATCATTGTGAAAGACCACATCATGCCACGTCGCAATGAAGAGGGCATACTGACAATAGGTCTTTTCGATTTCCTTCTAAAAGAGGATAGTTTGGATATATAAATTAAGAGTAAACATCCAGAAGCTTTACAGATAAGATGAAAAAATTCTTCAGCATATTAGAGAACATTATCGGCTATACACTATTTTTCGCATTCACAGCATTCGTCATACTTTACTTCTTGGGAGTAATTGATGAAGATACGAGGATGAAGGTAATGGGGTATATTCCTTACTGCTACCTTGGGGCTGCAATTGTAGTTCTCTATAAATTAGTCGCTCTCGTTTTCACCAGTTTCTATCAAATAAAGATTGAAAAGCGGAAAGAATATCTTGATGAGATTCTCGCTTGGCAAAAAATTGAAGAGGCTTCTACCAAGCAAGGAGATATGCTGGAACAAGAACTAAGTCCTTTCATAGAAAATGTGAAGCGTATGCCAGAAGGCAATACGGATGCTGTCATTAAAGAGATTCAAGACCGTCTGCCGGAAGTGGTTCAGAAGTTGGTGGACCAACGAGTGGCAGAGATTAAGCAGAACATGACCAAGGAGAACGAAGAACGAATCCAAGAAATCAATGTTCTATCGGCTAATGTTTCTGATGTGCTGGAAAGACGAGAGCATCTGCTCAACCTTGAAGCTGAAATCAAGCGATGCCAAGAAGATGAACGAAAGAAGCGACTGGCCAAAACAGAAGAATATACCATGCTGGTGTTTTCATTGGCTGGCACGTCTGTAGAAGATGTAGAGAAAGTATGTGACATTGTCAAACTGTTTATTGAGACGGGACAGGTGACTGCCAATAAGGATTTATACATCCCATTGAACAAGAAGCTACGCAATGCCGAGTTGAAGCAGTTCGTCACAAACATTATAAAGTATAACGGGAAAGACTATCTCGATGGTGACTCTTTCCTCCAGACCGCATTCTGCGAATGGTTCAGCGGCAAGAAAGAAAACATTGCCAAGAACTACTCCGTACTGCCCAAAGACTCGCTGGTGTCGAAGGATGGGGTGGAAGCTGATTTGGAACGTTTGCGTAAAGAACGGCTTATAAAACAAATATAATTTGAGGCTGGATGTAATGCCCTCAAAACTGAGGGCAAAAATCCTTTTTCTATCATATTAATTCATATTAAAAAAATGATGACAATTAATGAAAAAAAAGAGGTATTAAACAAACTAACAGATACTGAGTTTGGGGATATGTTTGGAAAACTTTTGGAAAATCAAGGTTTTTCAAACATAAAGAATGAAGAAACTTCTATTATTTGTGAACAACGAATAATGGGGCGCACAACTGTATTTTTGTTTGTTCTTTACACAAGACGTTTAAGTGGTCTTAATAATGAAGACATTGTATCCATTTATCAAAGAATAGAGACTTTGCAGAATAAACATTCGGCAAACTCCGTATTCATTGTTTCTCGAGAAACTATTTCCGAGGGATTCAAACTAACATTGTCAAAGAACAGCACAAATATCAATCCTACCTATATTGAGAGAGAAGGATTAATTAGTTTAATAGACGAACATTATTCTGACTTTTGGCGTCACGATGATCAAAAACTTCTGGCATACGAGAAACAGCTTCTAGCAGAACTAGAAGAGGATACAGAACTACGAAAGCTTAGTTTTTCAGAAGACAAATATAAAAAGAAACTATCTTTTTTTGTTGAGCCATATCTTTCACGCTGCTACGAGGACGCAAACACGAGAACTGTTGTTCGTAAGAAATATAGTGTTCGTGAAGTTGTTACATCTACCTCCTCGGTACTTATTCAGGGAGAAGCGGGGTGTGGAAAATCCACCTTGCTCAAAAAAATAGCAAAGAATCTAATAGAAGATAATCTAGGAATTAAGGAAGGTAAAAAGAACTTGCCGCTGTATATTACAGTTCAAGATTTAATTGCAGGAGTAGACGACATCAAAAGTATTATCCAGAATAAATTAAATATTATTCTAGGTGAAGCGCCATTGTCTGAAATAAAGGATAAATATTTTATCCACATACTAATTGATAGTATGGACGAGTTGGACGAACTTCAATCAAAGATTTTATCACAACTCCAAGATATTGAAAAAAAGTATGGCGTCAAATACTATATTGCATCTAGAAATAGTGATATCATTCTGCAAAATGCACCAGAGTTAGCGATTGAAATATATGACATAAGACGTTATAATCTTGAACAGATTAAACATTTCTTGGATGCATTTTTTTCTGGCGAAGAAGGGAAAGCCAATAATCTGCTCTCTGCTCTTAGAGAAAATAAGATTATTGATAAGCTGCCTCTCACACCGCTTAATCTTTCGCTAATTTCAATACTATTTGAAGAAAAAGATTTCGAAATTCCCGCAACTATATCCGATATCTACGATAATTTTAACGCTCTTATTGTCGGTCGTGCTGTGGTGTCAAGCAAGGTTGAATTTATCGATGTATACTTCAAAGAGCGTATTCTTTCTATATACGCATTAGAATTGCTCAAACGTCCAACTCATCAATCAATGGACAAGGATGAGTTTGTTCGATTCTTTGTTGATTATTTTGATAACAAATCACTTCCGATAAAGAAAGGAAATTTGTCAGATGCCTTAGATTACATTGTTAAGCATACAGGGATTCTATTTCTTAAAGATGGGAAATATGTACAGTTTACACATGCTTCTTACATGGAGTATTACGCTGCTGTTGAAATATTTAAATTCGATAGGGAGTTAGAAAAAAGTTATATTGATAATTTCTATGATCCTAATTGGCAAAACTCGTCTATATTTTATGCAGGCAAGTCAAAAGATATGCCAAAATTCCTTCAAAACATCTTGGATAAAGTAAAAAATGGCCGACATTTTTATGATTATATGGCGGGCATCACTAGTGTCTCTTAAAATTATTTAAATTCAGAATTAAAGTTCTCATGCATAACGTTTTAGCCCAGCGATACCCTGTCCGGGTTTTGAAATGCTTACCTTTGTATCCGATTCAAAATCGGAGCAGATATGCATATTGGGACATTCGTTTTTGCACAGATAGTACAAATCCTCCCTCAGAGGCAGTTCAGGCGTATACTCGCCAAGTACAGCGACAGGACCAAGGGCTGGTCGATGTCTCATTGGAACCATTTGCTGGTTCTGATGTTCGGTCAGCTTATGGGCTGCGGAAGCCTTAGGGAACTCACAGATATAACAACCGCCCATGCCAAGAAGTCTAAACACCTCGGATTTGGCCACCAGCCCATCAACAGACAGATGCTGTCGAAGGCCAACAGTCTCAGAGATCATCGCATCTTTGAGGAGTTCGCTTTCTACATGGTGTCTATTGCCCAAACCAGACGCATTACAAAAGAGTTCGAACTGCATGGCAAGTTCTATGCTATCGACTCTACGACCATTGACCTCTGCATGTCCGTATTCAGATGGGCAGAGTTTAGAAGCACGAAATCGGGTATCAGAATCCATACTCAGATTGACATCGTTACGGAGATTCCCGTGTTCTACAGAATTACCAATGCCAAGGTGCATGATGTCAACTCCATGGACTGGTTCACGTACGAACCCTTGGCATGCTATGTGTTTGACAGAGGCTACTTTGACCTCGCCAGACTCTATAGAATCCATGCTTTCGGAGCGTTCTTCATCATCAGGGAGAAGGGGAAGCCTGCCTACGAGATTATCGATGGGGAAAGCATACTCGAAGGGACTGACAATGTGCTCAAAGACCAAAGCATTCGGTTCACAAGAAAGGAGAATCAGGAGAAATATCCCGAAGTCATCAGAAGGATTGTCTACTATGCCCCTGAACTCCAACGGAGCTTTGTTTACTACACGAACAATTTCTATCTTGCAGCCAAGGACATCGCTCTTCTCTATAAATATAGATGGCAGGTGGAGCTGTTCTTCAAATGGATCAAGCAACACCTCCAGGTCAAACGATTCTGGGGAGAGTCCGAGAATGCGGTCCGCATACAGATTCACGTTGCAATCATCACATACTGTCTCATTGCCATCATCGAGCACGACCTCAAGATTGGCAGACCCGTCTTTGAAGTCATGCGTATCCTTGGTAAGTCTGCACTCACCACAGACAGCATCCAAGACTTGCTCAAGCCTCTCAGACAAAAGGCAGAGGAGACAGATGACAGACAGCTTCATATTGACTTCAAATTTGATTAACATATATTAAGAGACACTAGTG
>Ga0256407_10004005_pt1 | contig 25241 bp, 23 predicted proteins | sample RumenRJG_04DNA_FD_193489 | JGI IMG/M metagenome (GOLD analysis project Ga0256407, IMG submission 193489) | Bovine rumen microbial communities from Lethbridge, Alberta, Canada - RJG_04 | ecosystem: Host-associated > Mammals > Digestive system > Stomach > Rumen | place: Canada: Alberta... | reverse complement strand
TTATTATATTTATATATAGCGTCGAATATCTGATGCAGTTGGGGGAGGGTGAGCTGTGAGGGCGTGCCGCCCCCCAGATAGATGGTACTGATGGAGCCCGATGCTCTGTCTGCCATTTCACGGCATAGGGCATCGGTATATTGCTGACGGAGCTCGAAGGCGGTAGTGGAGTAAAACCCACAATAGATGCAGCGGCTCTTGCAGAATGGAATATGGATGTATAGGCCTGCCATTTTCTGTGCAAAGTTACGATTTAATGGGCAAAATACCAAATTAAATGGGTGTATTTTCAAGTCTGAGGCAGTTCGGGCTTTGGGCGGAAATACTAATTTTGTTTAATATTTAAAAGAAATCTTTGGCTATTTGTGGAAAAATGTCTAATTTAGTGCCCCGAAACGAAGTATTCACCTAAAACTAAAAAGATATGAAAGTTTATCAGACTAACGAGATTAAGAACATTGCGCTGCTTGGCAGTGCGGGTAGCGGCAAGACAACTCTTGCCGAGTCAATGGTTTATGAAGCAGGCATCATCAAGCGCCGCGGTACAGTAGAGGGTAAAAACACCATGAGTGACTATTTTCCTGTAGAGCAGGAATATGGCTACTCAGTGTTCTCAACTGTCTTCCATGTAGAGTGGAACAACAAGAAGCTGAATATCATCGACTGCCCAGGTAGTGACGACTTTGTGGGTGGTGCCATCACGGCCCTCAACGTGACTGACCAGGCTGTTATCCTCATCAATGGCCAGTATGGTCCTGAGGTTGGTACGATGAATGCCTTCCGTAATACAGAGAAACTCCAGAAGCCAGTGATTTTCCTGGTGAATCAGCTCGACCGTGATAACTGTGACTTCGATCAGATCCTTAGTCAGTTGAAGGAGGTCTATGGCAACAATTGCGTACCTGTTCAGTATCCTATCGCTACGGGTGCTGGCTTCAACAGCGTCATCGATGTGCTGCTGATGAAGAAGTACTCTTGGAAGCCCGAAGGCGGTGCTCCTATCATCGAGGATATTCCTGCCGATCAGCTGGAGAAGGCCAAGGAGTGGAAGGCTGCCCTCGTAGAGGCTGCCGCTGCTGGCGACGACACGCTGATGGAGAAGTTCTTCGAGAGCGAGGATCTCAGCGAGGACGAGATGCGTGAGGGTATCCGCAAGGGTCTTGTCACACGTTCCATCTTCCCCGTCTTCTGTGTCTGCGCAGGTCGCGACATGGGTGTTCGCCGTCTGATGGAGTTCCTCGGCAATGTGGTGCCGTTCGTCAGCGAGATGCCCGTCATCAAGAATGCTGCTGGTAAGGATGTTCCTGCTGATGCCAGCGCTCCCACCTCTCTCTATTTCTTCAAGACTGGTGTTGAGCCTCATATCGGTGAGGTACAGTACTTCAAGGTGATGAGCGGTGTTGTGAAGAGTGGCGACGACCTGACAAACGCTGATCGTGGCTCTAAGGAGCGCATTGGTACACTGTATGCCTGCGCTGGTGCCAACCGTATTCAGGTTGATGAACTGCGCGCTGGTGATATCGGCTGTACAGTGAAGCTCAAGGACGTGAAGACTGGCAATACGTTGAATGCCAAGGACGTGGAGAATAAGTTCGACTTCATCAAATATCCTAACTCTAAGTTCTCTCGTGCCATCAAGGCCGTCAACGAGGCTGAGACTGAGAAGATGATGGCCGCTCTCCAGAAGATGCGTCAGGAAGATCCTACATGGGTTGTTGAGCAGTCTAAGGAGTTGCGCCAGATCATCGTTCATGGTCAGGGTGAGTTCCACCTGCGCACGCTGAAGTGGCGTATGGAGAACAACGAGAAGATCCAGATTGAGTATCAGGAGCCGAAGATCCCATATCGTGAGACCATCACTAAGATGGCTCGTGCCGACTACCGTCACAAGAAGCAGTCTGGTGGTGCTGGTCAGTTTGGTGAGGTTCACCTGATTGTGGAGCCTTATACAGACGGTATGCCAGATCCTACTTCATTCACCATCAACGGCCAGGAGTTCAAGATGAACATCAAGTCGAAGGAAGAGAAAGATCTGGATTGGGGCGGTAAGCTGGTATTCATCAACAGCGTCGTTGGTGGTGCTATCGATATGCGCTTCATGCCTGCTATCCTCAAGGGTGTGATGGAGCGTATGGAGCAGGGCCCGCTGACGGGTTCTTATGCCCGCGACGTGCGCGTCATCGTCTATGATGGTAAGATGCATCCCGTTGATTCTAACGAGCTCTCATTCATGCTCGCTGCCCGCAACGCCTTCTCGGCTGCCTTCAAGGAGGCTGGTCCTAAGGTGCTTGAGCCGATCTACGATCTCGAAGTGCTTGTGCCTGCAGACTACATGGGTGACGTGATGAGCGACCTGCAGGGCCGTCGTGCCATCATCATGGGTATGGACTCAGAGAATGGTTACCAGAAGCTGACTGCCAAGATTCCTCTCAAGGAGCTCGCCAGCTACTCAATCGCCCTCAGCTCTCTGACAGGTGGACGCGCTTCGTTTACAACGAGCTTCTCAAGCTATGAGCTTGTGCCGAACGATATCCAGCAGGCTCTGATTAAGGAGCATGAGGCTGAGATGAAGGAGGAAGATTAAGATTCATCTTCATTCAGATAACGAAGGGATGGCTGATGGCAATCGGCCATCCTTTTTTCTTGCCTATGTGTTTCGGATGGAAATATTCTTAATTGATTATGTGTAATTAAATTTTGATAATTAGTTAATTATCGAAAATCTAACGTCAAAAATTAACAAAACGTGTGGTGTAAATTAAGATTTTCATAACTTTGCAACAGTTTTGAAACCATTACGATGAAGAAAAGTACAATTTGGATTATAGCGATTATCATGGGACTCTCATTCGTGGGACTTCTCTGGCTGCAGATCTCCTATATCGAAGAGATGGCTAAGATGAAGAAGGAACAGTTTGACGAGTCCGTCAACCGTAGCCTCTATCAGGCATCGCGTAATCTGGAGATGAACGAAACGTTACGCTATCTGGAGAAAGACGTCAGGCAGACCGAGCGGAAAGCCATCCATCAGGATTCCCTGTCAGTCGATGGTCTCGACGGCACCATCAAGCAGAGTCACCAGTTTGCTGTGGCAGCTGACGACGGCACCGTCTATTCGTCTTTCGAGCTGAAGACCTTTGCCATCAAGCCGGCTAATGTGCCCAAGGCCATGATCCTGCGCACGGACAAGAACTCCATCTCAGAGGCTTCTAAGTCGCTGCAGGAGATTGTGCGCAACCGCTATGTCTATCAGAAGGCCCTGCTCGACGAGGTGGTCTATAACATCCTCTATACGGCTTCCGACAAGCCGCTGAAGGAGCGCATCAACTTTAAGCTGCTCGATCAGGACATCCGTGCCGAACTGATGAACAACGGTATCAACATCCCCTATCATTTCCGTGTGGAGACGGCCGATGGGCGAGAGGTCTATCGCTGTCCAGACTATTCGGAAGAAGGCGAGGAATATACCTACAAGCAGACGCTCTTCCGCAACGACCCCTCTCCGAAGATGGGTGTGGTGAAGATCCACTTCCCTGATATGAACTCCTACATCTTCTCCAGTGTCCAGTTCATGATTCCTGCGATGGTCTTCACGGTGGTGCTGCTCATCACCTTCATCTTCACCATCGTGGTCATCTTCCGCCAGAAGCGCTACAACGAGATCAAGAACGACTTCATCAACAATATGACGCACGAGCTGAAGACCCCGATCTCCAGCATCTCACTGGCGGCTCAGATGCTTAACGACGACTCCGTCACGAAGAGTCCCACGATGCTCACCCATCTGGGAGGCGTCATCAACGACGAGTCAAAGCGCCTGCGCTTCCTCGTGGAGAAGGTGCTCCAGATGTCTATGTTCGACCGCAAGCAGGCCACCTTCAAGAAGAAGGAGCTCGACCTCAACGAACTGCTTGAGTCGATTGCCAGCTCGTTCTCCCTTCGCGTCGAGCATACAGGTGGCAAGATCTATATGGAGATCGAGGCTGTCGATTCATCCATCTACGTCGATGAGGTACACTTCCAGAACGCCATTACCAACCTCATGGACAATGCCGTGAAGTATCGCAAGCCAGAAGAGCCGCTCGACATCTATATCCGCACGTGGAACGAGAAAGACCGTCTCTGCTTCTCTATACGCGACACTGGTCTGGGCATCAAGAAGGAGAACGTCAAGAAGATCTTCGACAAATTCTACCGCGTACATACGGGTAACGTGCACGACGTGAAAGGCTTCGGACTCGGACTGGCCTACGTCAAGAAGATCATCACCCTGCATGAGGGTGATATCAAGTGCGAGAGTGAACTGGGCAAGGGCACCACCTTCACCATCACGCTCCCGACACTACAGGAAGACAATTCATAGTATTAACATTTTAAACCGAAAATTATGGACGACAAACTAAAGATTTTGCTTTGCGAGGACGATGAGAACCTCGGCATGCTGCTTCGTGAGTATTTGCAGGCTAAGGGTTACACCGCTGAGCTCTGTGCTGATGGTGAAGCCGGATTCAAGGCTTTCCTCAAGAACAAGTTCGACCTCTGTGTGCTCGATGTGATGATGCCCAAGAAGGATGGCTTCACGCTGGCTCAGGAGATCCGCTCTGCCAACCCCGACGTGCCCGTCATCTTCCTGACGGCCAAGACGCTGAAGGAGGATATCCTGGAAGGTTTCAAGATCGGTGCCGACGACTATATCACCAAGCCCTTCTCTATGGAGGAGCTCGTATTCCGTATTGAGGCTATCCTGCGCCGCACGAAGGGTAAGAAGACTAAGGAATCGACCGTCTATCGCATCGGCCGCTTCACCTTCGATACCCAGAAACAGCTCCTGACCATAGGTGATAAGCAGACCAAGCTCACTACCAAGGAGAATGAACTGCTCGCACTGCTCTGCTCGCATTCCAATGAGATCCTGCAGCGCGACTTCGCCCTGAAGACCATCTGGATCGACGACAACTATTTCAATGCCCGCTCGATGGATGTGTATATCACCAAGCTGCGCAAGCACCTGAAGGGCGATGATCAGATTGAGATCATCAATATCCATGGTAAGGGATACAAGCTCATCACCCCAGAAGAGGAGTGAAGAGGGAAGAGTGAATAGTGAATAGTGAAAAGGGAATAATGAAAAGTTATCAATTTGCTTCCATATTAGGGATGGCGCTGGTGGTAGCCGGCGCCCTCCTTTTGATAGTCGGCTACATCGCAGGGTGGACCTCCTCCAACGTCGTGCTGCTCACGGGGCTGATAATCATCATTTTAGGCGCTTTCCTGCATATAAAACGCATAAAATCCGCCGAAAAGTATTAAAGTATGTTAAGGTTTGGGTTAAATCGTAAAACGCAAAACCATATATCGCAGATTTTCGCTACCTTTGCACCCGCTTTTCGGAGCACATTATTAATTTTTTATTTTTATTTAGTATGAATCAATACGAAACCGTTTTCATTTTAACTCCCGTTTTGTCTGATGATCAGATGAAGGAAACGGCCGCAAAATTCAAGAAGGTCCTCACCGATAATGGTGCAGAGATCCTGAGCGAAGAGGCCTGGGGATTGAAGAAGATGGCTTATGCTATTCAGAAGAAGTCAACAGGTTTCTACTGCCTGGTAGAGTTCAAGGCTGAGCCATCAGTAATTAAGACTTTGGAGACCGCTTTCCGTCGCGACGAGAAGGTGATTCGTTTCCAGACTGTTAAACTTGACAAGTACGCTGTGGAGTATGCTGAGAAGCGCCGCGCAAAGCTTGGTAAAAAAGAGGAGGCTTAAACTATGGCAGAGCAAACCGAAATCCGTTATCTTAACGCTCCTTCTATCGACACGAAGAAGAAGAAGTACTGCCGTTTCAAGAAGAGCGGCATCAAGTACATCGACTACAAGGATCCCGAGTTCCTGAAGAAGTTCCTCAACGAGCAGGGTAAGATTCTTCCCCGCCGCATCACCGGAACATCTCTCAAGTACCAGCGTCGCGTGGCTCAGGCCGTGAAGCGTGCCCGCCAGATTGCGCTGCTGCCTTATGTAACTGATTTGATGAAGTAATTAAGGAGGACGCAAGATTATGGAAATTATACTGAAAGAAGATATTATCGGTCTGGGATTCAAGAACGATATCGTGAATGTAAAGTCAGGCTATGGCCGCAACTACCTCATTCCTCAGGGAAAGGGTGTGATTGCCTCACCATCTGCTAAGAAGATCCTTGCAGAGAACCTGAAGCAGCAGGCTCACAAGCTGGCAGCCCTCAAGGCCGCCGCTGAGGAGAAGGCCGCTCAGCTCAACGGTGTGGCTCTCGAGATTGCAGCCAAGGTGAGCGCTACTGGTCAGCTCTACGGTTCTGTTGGCGCCGCTCAGGTTGCTGAGGAGCTCGCAAAGCTTGGTAAGGAGGTTGATCGCAAGATCATCACCATGAAGGATGCCAAGAAGATTGGCGACTACGCTGCTCTCGTACACTTCCACAAGGAGGTGACTGTCGAGATTCCTGTGAAGGTCGTAGCTGAGAACGCTGCTGAGCTGAAGGCTGCCGCTGATGCAGAGGCTGCCATCAAGGCTGCTGCTGAGGCTCGTACAGCTGCTGCCGCTGCTGCTGAGGCAGAGGAGTCAGAGGCTGAGGCAGAGGTAGAGACCGAAGAGGCTCCCGCAGAGGCATAAAAAATCTGAAAAAACAATTAATAATTAACATGCTGTAAGGCATCATTATTTATTATTACGTAAGGTCCCGAAAGTCACATGGCTCTCGGGACTCTTATTTTCTGATTACAAGGCGGCGATTTCGTCTGCTGTGAGACCTGTCATATCTGAGATATCGCTAATTGAATAGCCCTTGGCTTTCATGTTTCTTGCGATTTCAAGCTTTTCTTCAGCACGTCCTTCAGCACGTCCTTCAGCGCGACCTTTATCAAAGGAAGTCTTGGTGATACTATAGGCATCCCAGTACTCCTTCTTGCTTGCCACGTACTCGTTGCGCTCCTCTGGAGTGAAATGGGCTATCTCGGCCTGTTCGAAAAGACGCGCGAAGATACGCTCCTGCAACGCCTTCGGCCGCTCCAGCAGACGGGCCAAATTTGACAATGCGAACATCCATTTGTCGAACATCGTCTCTAGTTCTTCTTCCTTCTTATTAAACTTCGGCATCTCGAGATACACGAAGGTCAGCTTGTCGTAGAACACATGATTATCCGCAACGTCCTTCAGCTTGATCTCGTGGATCATGCTGTCATCCGAATATTCACCGTCAGGGAAGGTGAAGTTCAGCACACCTACCGTATAGACATCCTCCAGATGATAGTCCCACGGCCCTTTGGGAGCCTGCTCACGTATTGGATACGTGGAATAGTAGATGCTGCGATCCTTGAAGTGCTGCTGCTCTGCCTTCTGCATCTCCACGATGATACGGCTGCCGTCAGCCAGACAGCAATAGACGTCGAACACTGCCTTGCGGTCAACAATACCTTCACCGAGGTGCTCGGTGTTCATGTAGGTGAGGTCAGTGATCTCGGGCTTGTCGTGGAATAGGGCATTGAGGAAACTGATCAGCAAGTCCTTGTTCAGCTCGCTGCCGAACAGTTTCTTAAACCCGAAGTCAGTGTATGGGTTGATGTAACGCTCGCTGATTTCAACTTCCATTGCCTTTTCTCCTTTAATTCTTTTTTCCTCATTCTTCATAGTTTTCTAAATTTAGAGGGTTAAACAATGATTGCTAGTTGCGACACATAATCGCAAGACCGTGTGCAAAGATACGATAAGTTTCTGACATCGCCAAACTTTTGGCAGAGATTTTCTAAGTGGGGCTAAAAAGAGGTGAGTTAACTCAAAAGATCAAATGAGTTAACTCAAACGATGAATCGAGTTAACTCGCGCCAAAAACCGCCTGAAAGTTCTCTCCCTTTAGTGATGCAATTGAAAGTCTGGTTCTATTAACAACTTAAAACTATAAAAATGGAACCAATCGATTCAACAACCGAAAACAAATGGAGATTCGAGGAGTATAAGCTCGGCCTCGAATCTCTTAACTCTAAAGAGCTTTCTTTCAATTATTATGATGAAGAATTTGATAGTAAGTACACTCAGCAATATCGGGAGAAAAAAACTCAGCCAATTAAAGCCTCCCCCAACTCCTCCAAAGGAAGGGAAGAGTTGGCAAAGGCCATGCGTGAGGGAGGGTAGAAAAAGTAGAGACCGCTGGACTCACGTCCAACGGTCTCTCATTTCTCTCAATTGTTCGTCTGATTACTTAACTGAATCAGCAGCAACTGTATCAACAGCAACGCTGTCAACAACGCTATCAACAACCTCAGCGATAGAATCGGTATCAACAGGAGCCTGCTGAGCCTTGTTACCACATGATGCGAAAGAGATAGCAGCAACTGCTACGAACATGAATACTAATTTTTTCATTTTTCTAATGCTTTTTAAATCTGTAAAACAATCATTTGTTTATTAAAACGCTGCAAAGTTACGGCTTTTTTTAATACGACGTATCATTTTTTTCGATTTTTTTTTGCCCTTTTTTGTAACTTTTTTGCAAAACGCTGATAATCAACAATATACGAAATGTTAAAAAATCGTGTATTTTTGACAATAAACGGTTTTTTTGCAAAAAATGACTATAATCCGAAAAAATATGCTACCTTTGTGCCCGTAAACAGTAATATGGATTCTTATGATAGATACTTCTGCCTTTCAGGGCAAGACTGCGGCTTACTTTACGCTTGGGTGTAAACTCAATTTCTCAGAAACATCAACTTTCGCGAAGATGCTTCAGGAGTATGGTGTCATGACGGCGAAGAAGGGTGAGCAGGCTGATATCTGTCTGATCAATACTTGTTCTGTGACGGAAGTGGCCGACAGGAAGTGCCGTCAGGCGATCCATCGGATGGTAAGAAATCATCCAGGGGCTTTTGTGGTGGTCACTGGCTGTTATGCCCAGTTGAAGGCGGAAGAGGTGAGCGGCATCGAGGGCGTGGACCTCGTGCTAGGGTCTGACGAGAAGGCCAGGCTGATACAATATCTCTCGGAGGCTTGGTCTGGTAACGGGCAGAAGCGCTTCTTTACGCAGAAGACCAAGGACATCAAGTCGTTTGCACCTTCGTGCTCTCGTGGCAACCGTACCCGCTATTTCCTGAAGGTTCAGGATGGCTGTGACTATTTCTGTACCTATTGTACTATCCCGTACGCGCGCGGGTTCTCGCGTAATCCTACTATTGCCTCATTGGTGGCACAGGCTGAGGAGGCTGCCGGCGAGGGGGGAAAGGAGATCGTGCTGACAGGCGTGAATATCGGTGACTTCGGCAAGACTACTGGTGAGCGCTTCGTTGACTTGGTGAAGGCGCTCGACGGTGTGGAGGGCATCAGCCGATACAGGATCAGTTCGCTGGAACCAGACTTGTTGTCGGACGACCTGATTGAGTTCTGTGCAGGCAGTAGGGCGTTTATGCCTCACTTCCATATTCCTCTGCAGAGTGGCAGCGATACGGTGCTGAAGCTGATGCACCGTCACTACGACGCTCAGTTGTTTGCTGACAAGATCCATAGGATCAAGGCGCTGATGCCTGATGCGTTTATTGGCGTTGACGTGATGGTCGGCTGCCGTGGAGAGACGGAGGAGTGTTTTGAGGAGACCTATCGCTTCCTGGACGGGCTTGACGTGACGCAGTTGCACGTGTTCCCGTATTCCGAGCGTCCTGGCACATCGGCCCTCAGCATTCCGTATGTCGTTTCTGACAAGGAGAAAAAGCTGCGTTCCAAGCGGCTGCTGGACTTGTCGGACCGTAAGACGGAAGGTTTTTATCGTCAGTATATCGGGCAGGAGGCTGAGGTGCTCTTCGAGAAGGCGCCTCGCGGCAGGGCAATGCACGGCTTCACGCGAAACTATATCCGTGTGGAACTGCCTGCCATCGAGGCTGACCCGCTATTGGACAATCAGCTGAGGAAGGTAAGACTCGGCGAACTGACGCCTGATAAGCAGGCCCTGAAAGTGGAACTCCTATAAATTAGTTATATAAGGTACGCGCGCGAATGGAAAAAGTGGCAATCGTAATCCTGAATTGGAATGGAAGCAGTATGATGAGGCAGTATCTGCCATCGGTGCTTCAGTATTCCCGTGACGAGGCAACTGTGTATGTGGCTGACAATGCTTCGACTGACGACTCTCTGGAAATGCTTTCGGAGCATTTTCCTGAGGTGAAGCAGATCGTCCTGGACAGGAATTGGGGATTTGCCGATGGCTACAACAAGGCGCTGGCTCAGATAGAGGCGGAGTACTTTGTGCTGCTGAACTCTGATATCGAGGTGACTCATCACTGGCTGACGCCTCTGATCGAGTATCTGGATGCCTATCCTGAAGTGGCGGCCTGTCAGCCGAAGTTGCTTTCTGTCGTTGACAAGGACTGCTTCGAATATGCAGGGGCGAGTGGGGGATTCATCGACAGGCTCGGCTATCCCTTCTGCCGTGGCCGTATCTTTGAGACGGTGGAGCGTGATGCCGGACAGTATGACTATGCCTGTGACGTGATGTGGGCCACGGGTGCGGCTCTGATGATACGTGCCAAGGATTATTGGGAGGCTGGCGGACTGGACGGACGTTTCTTCGCTCACAATGAGGAGATTGACCTCTGCTGGCGCCTGCGCATCAGGGGGCGCAGGATTGTCTGTCTGCCAGAGAGCTACATCTATCATTTTGGTGGCGGTACGCTGCCAAAGTCGAACTCGATGAAGACCTTCCTGAATTTCCGCAATAACCTGACGATGCTCTATAAGTGTCTGCCAGAGGAGGAACTGAAGGCGGTGATGCGCTGGCGATGGGTGCTTGACTACGTGGCGGCCTGGGAGATGTTGATCCTGAAGCGCAATGTAGGTGACTTCAAGGCCGTCTATCGGGCCAGAAGGGCTTTCAAGCGTTGGCGTAAGGATTTTGACGAAGAGCGCAGGGCCATCCAGGCTTCGCGTAAGGTCGAAAAAATACCAGAGCGAAAGCGGTTCTCTTTGCTCTGGCAATACTATGTGAAAGGTCGGAAGACGTTTGATCTTCTGCCTTAGGCGTTCACTTGACTCTGGTGATTTTGACGGGCTGCTCGATTTCGAGGGCCCTCCAATCCTTCAGGAATCCGAACCATTCTTGTGCGGAATGATAACCGAAACTTTCATTGTCTGAGCAGTATATTATCTTGTAACTCAGATGGTTATCGTTGGTTCGTAAAACAAAAGCATAATTGTCTTTGTTGCTGGGCTCTTCGCTCTTGATATACTGTTGCGGAATCCAGATGCCGAGGCCTACGGTCTCTGGCTTGAAGTTCTCATGGTCGCTGGATGGCCAGTCGCAACCCCAGCAGGCACGGAGTCCCTTCTTGTCGGAGAATTCCTCTGAGTCCTTCACATTGATGATACCCGTTGAGAAGGAATAGCCGGCGACGTTCTTGTCGAAGATGACATCTACATCAGTGTCGCGGTGGCCTGCATATTGCGTGTAGCGGATGGTCATGTTCAGGGGCGCCTTGTCCTTATCGGCCTTCCAGCCGCGATCGAACACCTCGACGATGGTGCGCAGGGGACCGTAGGAGATGATGCGCTGTGTGCGAGAGCGAACGGGGGCAATCATTGTAGGCTGCTGACCGTCCCAGCCGCGAAAGGCACCTAGTCCGAAAGTGTTGCCTACCCAAAGCACGTCGTCGCCATACCCCTCGGCTTTCTGCTCCTTGGAGGTATAGAACTGGGTGGCCTCAAGTTCCAGTCGTTTCTGGAACTTACCGTAGAGGTCGATGGTCTGCCGCTGGTCAAAATAGATGCGGATGCCATTGAGCTCGCTCTCGAAGTCCACACCATGATGATGCTGGATATTATACGAGTTGGCGCAGTCGCCACGAGCTGTGATGGACTCGATGAAATTGTTGTGCTTGTTCTTTTCCTTCACCTTGTCGTTGCGGATAAGCATCTCCGCATAGACTCTGGCGGGGTAGGTGCGTGGTTCGCCTTCTGGCGCGAAGGTCACCTGATAGGTGGCATCCTCCTTGCCCTTGAGATCGGCAAGGAAGCAGAGCTCGTCGAACGTTCCGTCCTGATCCAGGTCATCGAGCTGGCATGGGATCTCCTTCTGTCCATTAGTGACGATGGCTGTTGCGACAGGTCCCCATCCAGCTTCCAAGGGGATGATCACGGGTACATCGGTACGAGGCGCCTTTGACGGATTGGACACTTTGAAAGAGACGGTGGTCTGCGCCGTAGCAGCAGAAATAAGTGAGGCTATGAAAGCCATAGTGAGGGTTCGTTTCATTTTTTTTGATGTTTCGTTTTAGTTTGTTTACAAAAGTACGGAAAAACTGTGAAAAACGTCAATTTTTTACACAAATAAACAATAGTGTGCGATTTTTTACACGTTTTTTTATCTTTTTTTTGTTAAAATTTGGTTTTGAAAATAATTTTTAGTATATTTGCATCGTTATTTTTAAAATTGTATAACAGACTTTCTGTCCCTAAATGCGTAAAGTATATTATTCCCTATTGGTGATACTGCTATGCTGCATCAGTTGTGATTGGCAGTTGAAGACCTTCGACGATGATGATTTCCAGGTCGTCGTAGAGCGCTATGACAGGGTGCAGGGTCTGTATCTGACAACGGGTGATTTCTCCGCTTTGCAACAGATGAATACTGTCTATCCGATGCAGACACGTACACTTATAGAGGATGTACTGCGTATTGGAAAGGTGAATGACCCACTGATTAACAAGCGATTCCTTCTTTTCTATCAGGACTCTACGCTTCAGAACCTGATTTCTGAAGTCGAGCGGCAATATGCCAATATGGATGATGTCAATCAGGACCTGACCGATGCATTCGAATATCTCAGGGAGGTCATCCCCAATATGGATGTGCCCGAGGTGTATGCGCAGATTGGCTCGCTCGACCAGAGTGTCATCGTGGGTAACAATACCATCGGCATCTGTCTTGACAAGTATCTCGGAGGGAAGCATCCGCTCTATCAGAATCCAGCCTATGGGTATAAGAGAGAGCAGCTGGCAATGATGAACAGAGCCTACATCGTGCCCGACTGCATAGGCTTCTATCTCTTGAGCCTCTATCCGATGCCACAGGACAGGCCGTTGTCGCAGCAGGAGCGTGACATCCACATCGGAAAGATACAGTGGGTGGTGAACCGCGCCATAGGCAGAGACCTTTTCCAAACGCCTTATACACGAATGATCGACCGCTATATGAAAAACAATAAGAACATCGCGGTAGAGCAGATGTTGCGTAACAACAATTATTCAGATTTTGAATCATAAATTTTTAATGACATGAACAGTAGAAAGAGATGGTTGGCAATAGCCGTATCGCTGTTTTTAATGTGTTCAGGTGTGGCGGCAGGAGAGCGCCTGAGCCTGACGGGCATTACCAGAGGTGAGTTTGCCGCAGAGTCGATGCAGTCTGTCTATCCTATGCCAGACGGTGAGACCTACACGCAGATTGCTGACGACGGGAAACGTATCGTAGCCTATTCATTCAGAACGGGTAAGGAGGTACAGGTGTTGTTTGACGTTGCCACGGCTCGTGGTTTCCAACTGAGCTGTGTGGATGGTTATATCTTAAGTCCTGATGGACGGCGGATGCTGATTCAGACGGCAACGCAACCTATTTATCGCCACTCCTTTACGGCTGTCTATTACATCTTCGATATACGTAATAACAGGTTGGTCCCTCTCAGCGATGGAGGCCCTCAGCAGACACCAGTGTTCTCGCCAGATGGCAATCAGATAGCCTTTGTGCGTGAGAATAATAGCTATCTGGTGAAACTGCTCTATGACAATGCGGAGAGTCAGGTGACCAAGGACGGTAAGCGGAATGCGATCATCAACGGTATTCCCGACTGGGTGTATGAGGAGGAATTCTCTACCAACTCGTCGATGGTTTTCTCGGCTGATTCAAGACAGATTGTGTGGATTCGCTATGATGAAAGTGCAGTGAAGCAGTATTCGATGCAGCTCTTCAAGGGTTTGGCACCTGAGCGCAACGTGTATGCCGAGTATCCTGGCGACTATACCTACAAGTATCCTGTTCCCGGGCAGGTGAATTCGAAGGTGAAGGTCATGAGCTATGATATCCAGTCGCATCAGACACGCGAAATCGGTGTGCCCCTCGATGCCGATGGCTATATACCCCGTATCAAGGCTACCAGCGATCCTACGAAGGTGGCTGTCATGACGATGAACTGTCATCAGGATATGCTGCGTATCTATATGGCTAATCCGCTTTCAACGGTCTGCCAGCTGGCCATCGAAGACAAGGTGGACAAGTATATCAAGGAAGACGTGCTTGACGATGTGCAAATCACAGAAAAGCACATCCTGCTGCCCAGTGAGCGCGACGGCTACAATCATCTCTACCTCTACAATCTGAATGGACAGCTGTTGCGTCAGGTGGTGGCTGGCAATTTTGTGGTCAAGCAGGTCTATGGCTATGATGAGCAGACGGGCGATACTTACTTCGCCGCTAATCCGGATAGTCCGCTGGAGCAACAAATCATGGTTGCACACGCCAATGGCAAGATAGAGAAGATTACGAAGAAGGCTGGTGTGAACCGGGCTGTCTTCAGTCATGGCTTCAAGTTCTTTATCAACATCTGGAGTGACCTGAACCATCCTGCACAATACACACTTTGTCAGAATAACGGCAAGGAACTGGTGACACTCATCGACAATCAGTCATTGGTGAAGAAACTGTCTGCCTATACGCTTGGCACGAAGGAGTTCTTTACCATTCAGACCTCGGAGGGTGTGCAGTTGAATGGCTGGATGGTGAAACCTGCCGACTTCAGTCCTGCCAAGAAATATCCAGTGATTATGTATCAGTATGGTGGCCCAGGCAGTCAGCAGGTGCTCAATCAGTGGGGGATAGGAATGGCTGGCAATGGCGCTATCCTGGAGCAGTATCTCTGTCAACAGGGCTATATCTGTGTCTGTGTGGATAATCGAGGCACAGGTGGTCGTGGGGCTGCTTTTGAGAAGTGCACGTATCTGCGTCTTGGAGAACTGGAGGCTCGCGATCAGGTGGAGACGGCCTTATGGTTAGGCCAGCAGACGTATGTCGATAAGAACCGCATTGGTATCTGGGGATGGTCTTACGGTGGATGGAATACGCTGATGTCAATGTCTGAAGGTAGGCCAGTGTTCTGTGCTGGTGTGGCTATCGCACCGCCAACATGCTGGCGTTTCTATGATTCCATCTATACGGAGCGCTATATGCGGACTCCCAACGAGAACAAGAAAGGCTATGACGAGGTCAATCCGATTCACCGTGCTTCACAGCTTCATGGTGCCTTGTTGATTTGTCATGGACTGGCTGATGATAATGTGCACTATCAGAATACGGCTGAATACGTGGAAGCATTGGTGCAGGCTGATAAGGATTTCCGTCAGCTGGTTTATACCAACCGCAATCATAGTATTTATGGTGGAAATACCCGTAACCATCTCTTCCGTCAGGCCATTAACCACTTTAACGCAGCCATGAAATGAAGCATATCCGAATCATTTGCTGGGTGGTGCTTCTGGCAGTATTCGCTAACGCTGGTGCTAAGCCCCGTAAGAAGGTCAGTCAACCAAAGCCGCGCGTGGTGGAACGGCTGATTGTGGAAGTGAGCAACCCTTCGGACGAGTATCGGGAGGAGGTAGTAGAACTGCCGCTCGATACGATTTGTCAGCGTCTGGGGGCTACTTGTGACAGCCTGCGCGTATTGGATGGAGCAGGACTTGATGTGCCTTACCAGTGGACTCACGATGGTAAACTCCTCATTGGAGCCTATGTGAGGAAAGGTGGGGTGAATAGCTTTGTGGTACGTAAAGGTACCCCGCCGTCGTTCCCAACAATCTGTGACGGCACCATCCACCCCGAGCGTAGGGACGATTTTGCTTGGGAGAATGATCGTGGAGCCTATCGTGTCTATGGTCCTGCCTTGGAACGAACAGGTGAGCGCTCATTTGGTATTGATGTATGGACCAAGAATACGCCAGAGTTGGTGGTCAACGATCGTTATTACATTGAAGATGTCGTGATGATGCCCAAGGTTGATTCCCTGCGTCGTATCAATCGACATCGTGGTGACTCCTTGTATCGTCTCAATTCTTATCATCATGATCATGGCAAAGGCTTTGATCCTTATAAGGTAGGAGCAACGCTTGGCTGCGGAGCGCCAGCTCTGATGGTTGGTGACAGTATTGCTATGCCTTACTGTTTTGAGCGTTTTGAGGTGATGACAAAGGGACCGTTGCGCTTTGAAGTCTGTCTCCGTCAGAGTCCTCGTGTCGTCTGTGGTGATACGATCCGCGAGAGCCGGCTGATCACACTTGATAAAGGTTCCAATTTCAATAAGATGACGGTCTGGTATGAGGGTATCACCAAGCCAGTGTCTTTGTGCTCGGGTGTTGTCGTTCAGCGTGAAGATACGTCTTCTGTCGTTTTGGGCAAAAACTATGTTGCCTATACGGATCCCACAGATCAGCCTAATGTGCATCATGCTCCGCTCTTTGTAGCTGCCTTGTTCCCTAATGGGCAGGTGATGACAAGAAAACAGGGCGGTCATGCATTGGGAATTATACCAAACTATCATGGTGAACAGTACACTTATTACTTCGGATCAGCCTGGTCAAAATATGACGTCAGGACGGAAGAAGAGTGGAAGGCAAGAATTGCCTGGTTCCTTCGTTCAAGGCAGTTCCCGCTAATGGTAACTATAAAAGAATAGTTAAATTTCATGGTGGAATGGTCTATTATATCTAAAAAGTTTGTATCTTTGCACCCACGAATAGTTATTTAAGTAGATATCGACAATGAGAACTATTAAATTAATGAGTATGTGTATGCTGGCAGCCGTGCTTGGTATGAGTGCCCAGTCATGCAGTAAAGATGAATATCAAACCCGCATTAAGGAGCTGATAATCAATGAGAATAATTATATATTCGACTCTGATGGCGGTAGTTATAAGAGAGAGTATCGAGGTGAAGACCTCTCTTGTTTCAAGATTAGTTCAAATGCTGATTGGTGTAAGGCAGTTTTTGACTTCGCTAAATCATCGATGACGGTTACTGTGGATGAAAATGAGACGTTTGATCCCCGTGCTGCTACAGTAACTATTTCAGATGTCGTAGATGGAGTGAGCACACGAACTTTTACAGTTAGACAGGATCAGTGCGATGCCATAAAGACGGACGAAAGTACGTATGAAGTCGGCACCAATGGTGCTACCTTAAATGTTTCATTTAAGACTAATGTGACCTCTTACAAAGTTCAAATAATCTATAACGATGAGCAAAAAGACTGGATTATAGATCGCAGTAAAACACGTGGGCTTGTTAATCAACAATTGCCACTTGAGGTGCTCAAGAACACATCTCAAGTGGAACGTAGTGCAACGGTGCGGATTTATGATGAAGAATCAGGCGTTGAGGATAACGTGACGATTATCCAGAAGTTTGTAGGCTATATGGATATTGAGAAAACGGCGTATGAGATTGATGAACGTGGTGGTACTGTGACTATTAATGTTGAGACTAATGCGGATTTTGCATGTTATGAGGCAAAGGAGGATACATGGGCAAAGAAGCAGCAACGCCAGACTATCAGTGAGGATATCATAGCTGTGCCATTTGATATTTCACCTTTCACTGAAAAGAAACCCAAGCGAGTGACATCAATTAGTTTCTCGAATGATTACGGTGATGCCGTGGAGGTGACGATTACACAGACCCATAGCCTTTATATAGAAGAGGCAAGTCTGAAACTGCTGAAGGAAGACTCAAAGACACTTACGCTGGTCAATGATAAGAAATGGAAGGTGACGTGGTCTTCTTCGGATGAGAGTGTCGCTACAGTTGACCAGAATGGTAAAGTGACCGCTGTTGATGGTGGTGGAGCCATTATTAAAGTGACCTCAGAAGATGGTAATCATTCTGATGAGGTGGCTGTATCCGTGGAAAAACCTGCTGACCTTAAGGAAAGTCTCGAAGGAAGTAATAACTCTGGTTATGAGAATGTCGAAGGCGTTAAGGTGATGACTTCTTTAGACTGCACAATTATAAACAATAGTGAAAATCCAATCCAGCTGAATGAAGTATCGTTGTATTGTGATGGTGAGTATAAAAAGTCTATGTCGCTTAACAAAGTCTTAAATAAAGGCGGTGGCTCATATACTCATACATTTGACATTGAGGTAGAGTATGAGGAGATTCCTGATCCGGAGCCGGAGCCTGATCCGGAGCCAGATCCGACAGAAGAAGAAACTACTCCTACTGAAGAAGAGTCGACTGAAGGGCAGTCAACGGACGAATCTTCTAACGGAAGCAGGGCTGGCACCAGAGATGATTCCGAAGCTAAAAAGAAACCCAAGGAGAATACGCACAAGTATCAAGTAGTTTGGGATTATACCTATGGTGGTGAGAACTTTAAGTTCACTTATCCTGAATCCGTAAATTCTACGAGAAAGGCATCAACTCGCAGAGCTTCTACTCGAAGGAGATAATTATTTGCTTATTCCTTATAAAAAGAGGGCAACCCAAAAGGGCTGCCCTAATTTTTATTCACGCGATTGTGATTAATAGGCGAAAAGAGGATATTCTTTCATCTTCTCGTTGACGCGCTGGCGGACGTTGGCAATGACTTGCTCGTTCTCAGGATCGTTGAGTACTTCCTCAATCCATGCAGCTATCTGGATCATCAGGTCTTCCTTTGCACCACGAGTCGTGATAGCGGGAGTGCCCAGGCGGATACCAGATGTCTGGAAAGCTGAGCGAGTATCAAATGGTACCATATTCTTGTTGACGGTGATGTCGGCAGCAACAAGTGCATTCTCTGCCACCTTACCCGTCAGATCGGGATATTTTGAACGCAGGTCAACGAGCATGGAGTGGTTGTCTGTACCACCGCTCACGATGCCGAAGCCACGCTTGATGAGCTCGTCGGCCAGAACCTTAGCATTCTTCTGTACCTGCTTAGCCCACTCCTTGAACTCAGGCTGAAGTGCCTCACCGAAAGCTACTGCCTTAGCTGCTATCACATGCTCCAGCGGACCACCCTGCTGTCCAGGGAATACGGCTGAGTTGAGCAGAGTTGACATCATTTTAACAACACCCTTTGGTGTCTTGAGTCCCCATGGGTTCTCGAAGTCTTTACCCATCAGGATGATACCACCGCGAGGACCGCGGAGTGTCTTATGGGTTGTTGAGGTTACGATGTGTGCATATTTTACAGGATTGTCGAGCAGACCAGCTGCAATCAGACCTGCAGGGTGTGCCATGTCAATCATCAGCAGGGCGCCAACTTTGTCGGCAATCTCACGCATGCGCTTATAGTCCCACTCACGGCTATAGGCAGATCCACCTCCAATGATCAATTTCGGCTTGTGCTGCAGAGCTAGTTGCTCCATCTCGTCGTAGTCCACACGGCCAGTCTCTTTGTTCAAGTTGTAGCCGATAGGGTTGTAGATCAGACCTGAGGTGTTTACGTGTGAACCGTGTGAGAGGTGTCCACCATGATCAAGGTTCAGACCCATGAAAGTGTCGCCAGGCTTCAGTACTGCCAGAAGTACAGCGGCATTGGCCTGTGCACCTGAATGCGGCTGCACATTGGCGTACTCTGCGTCGAAAAGCTTGCATACACGGTCAATAGCTAGTTGTTCTACCTCGTCAACGACTTGACAGCCGCCATAATAACGATGGCCAGGGTAACCCTCAGCATACTTGTTCGTAAGGTAGCTGCCCATGGCTTCCATCACCTGGTCGCTAACGAAGTTCTCACTGGCAATCAGCTCAATGCCTTTCAACTGGCGCTGATGCTCTTTCTCAATCAACTCGAAGATTGTGTTGTCTCTGTTCATTGTCTTTGTTTATTGGGTGTTAATACTCATTTTGCTATACAAGGCAGGCATCGAGCTCCCTGGCTATCAGCTTCTTGTCAAGGTGCTGGCCAATAAATACCAACTTCTGCATACGGTCGCCATATTGCTCGTCCCAGTCGCGACGCAAACCTGGATTTTGGTTCATGAATTGTTCCAACTCGGCTTTTGGCATTGTGGCATACCACTGACCTGCATTACGGATACTTACTTGCTTTCCTGCCTGCTCAAATACGTAGCAGGTCTCTTGTTCATCGCGGAAGTAACAGATGCCCTTAGCACGGATAATGCCCTTAGGCCATTTGCGCGCAACAAACTCGTCGAAGAGCCCTAATTCAAAAGGACGACGGGCGTAATAGACATATGTGCCAATGCCGTATTCTTCGGCTTCTCCTTCGTCATGGTGGTGGTGATGATGGTCATGATGATGTTCGTGTTCATGCTCATGCTCATGATGATGCTCATGTTCTTCGTGCTCATCTTCATCATCATCATCTTCATCGTGATGTTTCTCTACTTCCTGAATCCAGGTAGCAGAGGTTGCAACGCTGTCAAAATCAAAGAGTCCTGTATTGATAATCTTGTCAAGATCGACATCGCCGAAGTTAGTGTCAATAATAGCTGCTTTGGGCTGCAATGTGCGAACAATCTGGCGGATTCGCTCAAGCTCCTCTGGAGTAACTTCGGATGCTTTGTTCAAGAGCACAATATTGCAGAATTCAATCTGTTGGATAACCAGATTCTCAATATCCTCCTCGTCGATATTCTGACGTGTAAGGTCGAGACCACTGCCGAACTCGTCTCTCATGCGGAGGGCATCTACGACGGTAACAATACAGTCAAGTCGTGGATAGCCATTCTCTGTTACCTGTGGAGCCATCTGTGGAATGGAACAGATGGTCTGGGCAATAGGGGCAGGTTCGCAAATACCACTAGCTTCAATTACGATATAGTCGAATCGTTGCAATTCTATGAGGTCTTGCAGCTGCTGTACAAGATCCATCTTCAGCGTACAACAGATACAACCGTTCTGCAAGGCTACAAGGCTGTCGTCTTTCTGATTGACAATACCACCTTGTTGAATGAGGGCTGCATCGATGTTCACTTCGCCTATATCATTTACAATCACTGCAAATCTGATACCCTTCTTGTTGTTCAGTATCCTATTTAGGAGGGTCGTCTTGCCACTGCCCAGATAGCCAGTCAGCAGCAGTACGGGTGTTTCCTGTTTCATTTCTGTTGTTTATCTTTTTACCTATTTATATTTATACAAGCTCTACCTTGTTGATATCCTGCTCTTTTTCGCAATAGTGACAGGTGAGAATACCATCTGCCACATGGAAATAAGTGGTCATTGGCTCATTGTTGGTAATGCATTTTGGATTGTTGCATTTTACGATACCTCTAATCTCTGCAGGTGTTACTACGGTTTTCTTCTCCACTACTTCGTAGTCGCGGATAATGTTTAGGACAATATTGGGCGCCACTACCGAAAGACGAGAGATCTCTTCATCAGTGAAGAATTTGTCTGCCACTTTGATGATGCCTTTCTTTCCTAGTTTCTTTGACAGAAGATTGTAGCCGATAGTCACTGGGGTGGATTGATTCTGAAGTCCAAGCAACTGAGCCACCTGATATGTCTTTTCCGATGGGATATGATCAATTACGGTGCCGTTCTCAATAGCGGCTACAAGCATCTCATTCTTATTCATCGTATAATCGTTTTGTCGTTTTTAACTTCATTTAAGGAAATACCTAGTACATCGCAGAAAATGGCTTCACGTGCGAAAAGTCCATTGCCTGCCTGCTGGATGTAGTAGGCGTGAGGATTGTCATCGACTTCATAGGCGATCTCGTTGACGCGAGGCAGGGGATGCAGTATCTTCATGTTTGGCTTGACATTCTTAAGCATATCATTGTTAAGCACATACACATTTTTTACTCGCTCATATTCCATCAGGTCGGAGAAGCGTTCCTTTTGGACGCGTGTCATATAGAGAATATCTGCATCAGCTATCACTTTTTCGTTGAATGCTGTATGTTCTTGGTATCTGATGTTATGCTCCTTGCAGTATAGCTTATATTCGTTGGGCATGGCTAGCTCCTTTGGTGCCACAAAGTGGAAAGTGGGGTTGAAGTGGCGCATTGCCATCAGTAGCGAATGAACTGTACGACCATATTTCAGGTCGCCCACCATATATATATTAAGGTTTTCTAATGTACCTTGAGTCTTGTAGATTGAGTAAAGGTCAAGCATACACTGTGAAGGGTGTTGATGGGCACCGTCACCAGCATTCACTATGGGTATTGGTGCAACCTCAGATGCATAGACGGCAGCACCTTCGATATGGTGGCGCATTACGATAACGTCAGCATAGTTCGATACCATCAGAATGGTGTCTTTCAATGTCTCACCTTTTGTGCCACTAGTGATCTTCGGATCTGCGAAGCCTATGACGCGGGCTCCAAGGCGGTTGGCTGCTGTCTCGAAACTGAGACGGGTTCGGGTTGATGGCTCAAAGAACAGGGTTGCCACGACTTTACCTTTAAGCAACTCCCGGTTAGGATGCTTTTCAAACTCTTCTGCCATCTCGATCATGTACAGGATTTTCTCCCGTGTTAGGTCGGCAATTGTCACAAAATTATGCTTTTCCATCCAATCTTTTTATTTTGTTGGCACAAAATTACACATTATTTCTGATTTCCGTGCGATATTTTGAAAGAAAATCGTAATTTTGCACCAAGATACTTAAAAAAGTAAAGAAATCGAGCGTATGAGAAAGCTGTTTGTCTATTTCTTGTGGACATTATTGTTTGTAACTGTTATTTCGTGTGCTGTCGCCTTTTATGCTATCGATAAAGGGTGGATAGGTTATATGCCGCCTATTGAGGATTTGCAGAACCCTATCAATCGTTATGCAACTCAGATATATTCTGCTGACGGGAAAATTATCGGTACTTGGAACTATAATCGCGAGAATCGTGTTTTGGTAGACTACACGAAATTGTCGCCTTGGCTCGTTAAGGCACTCGTAGCTACTGAGGATGCACGTTTCTATCAGCACTCTGGTATTGACTTCTATGCTTTGGGACGTGCTATTATCAAACGTGGTCTTCTTGGGCAGAAGAGTGCGGGTGGTGGTTCGACAATTACTCAGCAGTTGGCTAAGCAGCTTTATTCCGAGCATGCAAAATCAACTTTGGAGCGTGTGCTTCAGAAGCCGATAGAGTGGGTGATTGCTGTCAATCTGGAGCGTAACTATACCAAGGATGAAATTATTACAATGTATCTGAATTATTTTGACTTCTTGCATAATGCAGTAGGTATTAAAACTGCATCTAACGTTTATTTTAGCAAAGAACCGAAAGATCTTTCTGTTACGGAAGCTGCTACATTGGTTGGCCTCTGCAAAAATCCTTCTTATTATAATCCTGTTCGCAATCCTGAACGTGGAAAGGAACGACGGAATGTCGTCTTGGCACAGATGCGTAAGGCAAAGTTCCTGACTGATGCTGAGTACGAAAAGTATAGTGCAGAACCTATTGCCTTGAAGTTCCATGTTGCTGACCATAAAGAGGGTCTTGCTGTCTATCTGCGTGAGTTCCTTCGTCGGTATTTGACGGCTAAGAAACCCGAACGAGCGCTTTATCCTTCCTGGAATATGGTGAAGTTTTATAACGACTCAATTAATTGGGAAACAGATCCTTTATTTGGGTGGTGCAATAAAAATAAAAAACGTAATGGCGAAAATTATAGTATCTATACGGATGGTCTGAAAGTCTATACGACTATAGATTCCAAAATGCAGGCTTATGCAGAACAGGCCGCCTACCAGCATGTAGCAAAGTATCTACAGCCGGCATTCTTGAAGGAGAATCAAAAGAAGGCAAATGCTCCTTATTCGTCAAACTTGTCAAAAGAACAAGTGCGACAGATTCTCAATCGTAATATTCGCCAGAGTGAACGCTATAGGGCGTTACGTGAGAATGGCGCATCGGAGGAGGAGGTACAGCAGTCGTTCCGTACACCAGTCAGAATGTCGGTCTTTACATATCATGGCTCTGTGGATACAACAATGACTCCTTTGGATTCGATAAAGTATTACAAATCGTTTCTTCGTACAGGTTTTGTGAGTGTATGCCCGCAGAATGGCCATGTAAAAGCATATGTTGGTGGCCTTAATTATGAATATTTTGCATATGATATGGTGATGGATGGTCGCCGTCAAGTTGGTTCTACTATTAAACCATATCTTTATTCGCTTGCAATGGAGAACGGCTTCTCGCCTTGTGATGTCGCCCCCAATGTGCAGCAGACATACATGGTGGCAGGCAAGCCTTGGACTCCTCGTAATGGTAGTAAGGCGCGCTATGGAGAAATGGTTACCCTGAAGTGGGGGCTACAACAATCCAACAACTGGATATCAGCCTATTTGATGAGCAGACTTAACCCTCAAGCTTTTGTTGATCTGCTCCGTGAGTATGGGATTAGGAATCCAGAGATTCATCCCTCTATGTCATTGTGTTTGGGACCTTGTGATATTAGTGTCGGAGAAATGGCAAGCGCATATACGGCTTTCGTTAATCATGGTATTCGTGCGGCTTTGATGTTCGTTACAAAGATAGAGGATGGCGATGGTAATGTGATTGCCCAGTTTCAGCCTCGTATGAATGAGGTAATCAGTGAGGAGAGTGCCAATAAGATGCTTTATATGTTGAAAAGTGTTGTTGATGGCGGTACTGCTAGCCGTTTACGACGAATATACAATCTTAAAGGTGAGATCGGTGGTAAGACAGGTACTACCAATAATAATAGCGATGCCTGGTTTATGGGTATTACACCAACACTTGTCAATGCTTGTTGGGTTGGTGGAGACGATCGCGATATCCATTTTGATACGATGACAATGGGCCAGGGCGCTGCTATGGCACTACCTATTTTCGGCTTGTATATGCAGAAAATATATGCCGACCAACAACTTGGTTACAATGAAAATGCGATTTTTGATGTGCCAGAAGGCTATGATCCATGTTCCTTCGTTGGTGAGGCTCTTGAATCTGAAGCCAATGAGATTGATGAGATATATGAATAGTTCTTTATATATATTTATGGTATAGGATGCATTTGTAATCAATCCCGAAAACTTTCGTGCTTTTCGAAACTTTTTTGCTTAAATGTTTGGAGGGTATTGATATTTTGTGTACCTTTGCACTCGCTTTCGCTCAAAAACGGGCAAGAGCACAAAAGAAAGAGTTCTTTGAAAGATTTACATAGACAGAAGTAGTACAAGAAGCGAGTACTCTTTTTGAGTACTTGGGTAGAAGAAACGAACCGTTGATTTTTTGAGGTTGCGCAAGCAATCTCCCAA
>Ga0256407_10004004_pt1 | contig 25248 bp, 25 predicted proteins | sample RumenRJG_04DNA_FD_193489 | JGI IMG/M metagenome (GOLD analysis project Ga0256407, IMG submission 193489) | Bovine rumen microbial communities from Lethbridge, Alberta, Canada - RJG_04 | ecosystem: Host-associated > Mammals > Digestive system > Stomach > Rumen | place: Canada: Alberta... | reverse complement strand
TGTTGAATCATCAAAGCAGCTGAATGCTGAAGGATGTGATGGCATTTCAATCTTGTATATTGACCTAGTGCGTGATAAAAATAACGATAAAGAAAAGAGATGAAAGTAGCATATACACTGGCAGGTAGTTATTACCAGCCATCAGATATAGAACTTGCCATGCAGTGTGCCGAGGCAGCAGCCCAGCAATTTGACAAGCCAGTAAGAATCTTGCTGGAAAACAAGGCACAATACCCAGTGCTGACTGGTGTGAATAATTTATCAGTTAATGGTAGCTCATACCAATTCAGAACTATTCAAGGCAATATTGAAACACGCCTCCAATTCAAGGGCGCTAAAGGGGATGTTGTTGTCACCGTATGCCCATCCATTCAGTTATTGCAGAAGTTGCAGGATGCTGGTGTAAGCCTATTGGTCGTGGTTCCAGAAATGACTGCCAACACAGATATTTATCATTGGCTTGACTTGAACTTCGCAATAGATATTCAGAGCCAGCAGCCGCTGCAAGGTATAGGTAAACCCGCCCAAGGAGTCACGCGGGCTATAGGCTATTTGAAGGATTATTGCCAGCGCATGGCAACCAGCCTCACAAGCGTTCCTGTTTATACCGGCGAGTTGGCAGACGTGGCCAATACCCTAAAGAAGCAGGGTCTGGTGGCAGACTATGAAGAGGTGGTGAAATATTGCCTTCATCGTGGATTGAGTTATGCCGAGGCTTGTATTGTAGCCAAGGCTTTCAGCCAGAAATCTATGCTAAAGATGCGAGGGAACCCTGATTTCAATGCCTATTGGAATAGCATCAACGACCCCAAGTGGGATTAATTTTTAATTTGAATAAGGCTTATGATGACGGCCTGTCAGAAATAGAAATAGTTCTGGTCAATCAGGCAAAACCCTGCTATAATTCAAATTATTCTGAAGGCTTTGAGTCCGAATGTATATCAATTCATATAGAATGCAGAGGGCACAAAGGCTGTTTAAAAGAAAGATATAACTGAGCAAATCCAAAGTGGTTTAAATAATAAGAATCATTTGCGGCACTGAGCCAACGAATCATTACGCGCAGTTCGTGGCTCTTGATGATGGCAGGTACACCGCAGTACTCCACACACCTACGGAACCTGCCTGATAGCCGCAGGTAGAAGAAAATAAATAAAAAAAAATTATTAAACATATCATAATATGATTAACGTTGGAATTATTGGATGTGGCTTCGTAGGCGGAGCCCTCAAAGACTGGTTGGAACACAACAACCCAGAGTGTAAACTGTTCATCAGCGACCCTTACAAGGGCTACAACGATGACCTGAGTAACATCGACATTGCATTCCTGCAAATCCACGTACCTACCGAGGACGATGGCACACAGGATTTGACCCTCATGAAGGAGCTTATTACAAACCTTCCAGACGTTCCCGTGTTTGTTCGTACCACCATCCTCCCCGGCACCAGTGAACGCCTCTCCAAGGAGACCGGCCATCAGGTGTGCTATATGCCTGAGTTCCTCACCGAGCGCACCTTCTTGGAGGACTTCCGCAAGCAGACGATGGTGTTCACTGGAGCACAAGACCTGCTCACCAAGATTTTCGTGGGAAAGAAGTTCACTGTGATGACTCCGCTGGAGGCAGAGCTGACCAAGTATATGCACAACGTCTTTGGAGCCTATAAGGTCACCTACTTCAATGCTTGCCGTGAGTACTGTGAGCAGATGGGAGCTGACTGGCGCAAGGTACATACGGGTGTCCTGCTCTCAGGCTATATCAACGACACCCATACTTATGTACCAGGTCCTGATGGCAAGTTTGGTTATGGTGGCAAGTGCTTCCCCAAGGATGTTAACGCTTTTGCCAAGATGACGGAGGGTACACCCCTCGGAACACTTTTGGAGCATCTCCATGAACTGAATGTTCACTTCCGTGGGGTAGAGGAGCATATTTAGTTTTTGTTAAGGTCGTATTTGTTCTGGATTTGATTTCGCCCCTGCTGTTTGGATGTCCTGCTGCAACCTTCTTTCAGTTCAGTATAGTGTATTTTACAATTGGTACTAACATCAATAAAATTAAAGACAGTATGGAAACTACAGAAAGATTTTTATTAGGGTGGGTTAGGGCTTCATTTGGGCTGTGCAAGACCCCAAAAAGTAGTGTTGGAGTCCTTGAAAGTAATAGATATGGTAGAAGCCCGAGGTTCAATTCCTACACAGCCCACTTTTTTCGATATCCAAATGATTTGAATAGGTGACGATTATATGAGCATTTTCAAAGACAAAGTATTATTGATTACCGGCGGAACGGGTTCGTTCGGTAATGCGGTGTTGAACCGGTTCCTGAGGACTGATATTGGCGAGATTCGTATCTTCTCCCGCGACGAAAAGAAGCAGGACGATATGCGTCACGACTTCCAGGCACGGATGCCGGAGGTGGCGGGCAAGATTAAGTTCTACATCGGCGACGTGCGCAATAAGAGTACGTTGAAGTATGCGATGAAGGGTGTGGACTATGTATTCCATGCTGCAGCTTTGAAACAGGTACCTTCGTGCGAGTTCTTCCCGATGGAGGCGGTGAAGACCAATGTCATCGGTACGGACAACACGCTGGATGCGGCCATTGATGCAGGGGTGAAGTGCGTGATTTGCCTGTCCACCGACAAGGCCGCATACCCGATCAATGCGATGGGCATCACCAAGGCCATCGAGGAGAAGGTGGCCATCGCCAAGAGCCGCTACAGCGGTCAGACGAAGATCTGCTGCACGCGATATGGCAACGTGATGTGCTCGCGCGGCTCCGTCATTCCTCTCTGGATCGACCAGATACGCAAGGGCAATCCCATAACCCTGACAGAACCTAAGATGACACGATTCATTATGAGCCTCGAAGAGGCTGTGGATCTCGTGCTCTTCGCTTTCGAGAACGGTGAGAATGGCGATATCCTCGTCCAAAAGGCCCCAGCCTGTACCATCGGCACTCAGGCCGAGGCTGTGTGCGAGCTCTTCGGAGGCAAGAAAGAGGATATCAAAGTCATCGGTATCCGCCATGGCGAGAAGATGTACGAGACGCTTCTCACTAAGGAGGAAGCTGCAAAGGCTGTGGACATGGGCAATTTCTACCGCGTGCCGGCCGACAACCGCGACCTCAACTACGACAAGTACTTCAAGGAAGGCGATGCAAAACGAGCAATGATTGAGGAGTTTAATAGCAATAATACCCGTCACTTGAATTTGGAAGAGACCAAGGAAAAGATAGCCTCGCTCGAGTATATCCAGAAAGAACTGAGCGGGATGCCAAACATAGTCTAATACACAAGAATGAAGGTTTTTCAACAAATAAGAAATAGGTTTACCAAATCGTCTGAGCGATCTAAGGAGGCAATAAAGCAGATAGCCCTTTCTATCTGTGCTAAGTCCATTTCAATAGTAGTACCCCTACTTATTGTTCCTCTAACTATTAACTATGTTAATCCTACTCAATATGGAATCTGGCTTACGTTGTCTTCTATTATTGCGTGGGTATCCTTTCTGGATCTTGGACTAGGGAATGGTTTCAGAAACCGGTTTGCTGAATCAAAGGCAAAGGGGGATATGGTTTTAGCGAGAAAATATGTCAGCACGACATATTTCGCTATCGGTACTGTCGTGATATTTGCACTTATTGGATTATTCGTTGCAAATAAATATATAGATTGGTCCCATGTGTTAAAAGTAGATGAGTCCTATTCCGAAGAGTTGCATAAAGTATTTGCAGTGGTATGTGGCTTCTTTTGCCTTAATCTTGTTGTTAATATCTTCACATCGCTTTTAGCCGCTGATCAAAAATCTGGAATAGCAGCAGTAATTCATGGAATAGGTCAACTTATCTCGTTGGTAGTGATATGGATGTTGACAAAATTCACTGAGGGAAGTTTGTTGAATTTGGCCATCTATTTTTCGGGCGTTCCTTGCATAGTTTTGCTATTGGCATCTATTATCGCATTTGGTTTTACTCGCTATAAAGCATACGCTCCCAAAATAAGTCTTATTGATGTTCATTTGGTGAAGAATATTTTGAGTCTTGGCATTAAGTTTTTCCTTATATTCCTTTCGTCTATTGCCATATTTCAGATAGTTAATATCGTTCTTTCTCGCGAAATAGGACCGACAGCGGTGACCGAGTATAATATCGCATATAAGTATTTCAGTATATTATATAGCGTAATGTCGATTATCGTCGCTCCTTTTTGGTCGGCTTTTACCGATGCTTATTATAAGAATGATTTTTTCTGGATGCGTCGAACGACAAACAAACTTGAAAAGACCTGGTTTCTAAGCATCATAGCTGGCATTATAATGTTATTAGTCTCTCCCTGGGCTTATTCTGTATGGATTGGCAATTCTGTAAGTGTGTCTTTCTTTCTTTCCTTGGGCGTGATGATTTATGTATTGTCGCAGTCTTTGGGGGCAATATATATGCATATCATCAATGGCATCGGAACAATCAGGTTGCAACTAATTGTATATTGCGCCTTCGCTATTGTATCATGGCCTCTTTTGAACTTGTTATGCCGGACTTTCGGAATAGCTGGCATAGTAATAGTCCCCTCTGCGGTCTATCTAACACAGGCCATCGTATGTAAAATACAAATCTCAAGAATACTTAATCATATAGCAACGGGTGTTTGGGCTAAATAAACGTATGAATAGAAGTTTACAATACAGTACAAAAGATTATTGGCTGAATTTTTTCCTAATAGCCTTTTTTATTTTTCCGCAGAGTGAGGTGTTGTATTATGCAGTGCCGATAGGAATGTTTGCTCTAACAGATTGGAGAAAACAAACAAGTGATAGTTTAATGCTTTTTGTTTGGCTTATAATATTTTTACTTGGAGCATCATTACTTGTCAATATATCACAGAGCTGGGTGGATGCTAAAAGTTATCTAAAGGCAATCCAGTTTATAGTTTGTTTATTGTCTTTTGGTAGATTAAAGAGTTTGCGAATTATGAAGGGAACACTTGTTTTCTTAGTGTTCTACCTTGCTATTTTTCAATTTGCAGGAGTCTTTAACATTTCTGCTATTAATAACCTTTCTTCTATTCTGTACCCTTTGACAGATAAGACGGAAGCTGTTTTTGAATCAGTTTCGGAAATGGAGATGTCTGGAATTGGTTATAACACAAGATTATTTGGTATATATAGAAACTCAAACAATTGTGCTCTATACTGGGAGATTCTTTTGTTATTATTGATTTCTGAAAGAGATATTCTTTATCAAAAGAGAAAAGATTCTATACTATATATAGCATTATTATTGTTTTCGCTATGGGGAATCGTTGCTGCAGGAAGCAGAACATCTTTTCTTGTTTTAATCGCAATTGCTGTCATGTATTTCACGGTAAGTAATACAAGAGCAAAGTTCTCCGTATTAATACCACTTACGGTTTTTATGGCTATTCTCTTTATCTTTGGGAGAGACATGCGTATGTTTCAAGTCGAGGAAGGCATGAGTGATAGTTTTGGTATGAAAATGACGATTCTCTCAAGATATATTTCTACCGATTTAGATGCTCTATCTTTCCTTTTTGGAAGATTTACAACAAAAGCACTTGTACCATTACTTAACACTATGTTCGCTGGCACCGATTGTGATTTTGGAGATATGTTTGTGCGATATGGCATATTGTCTTTTGTCGCGTGGCTTTCTTTCCTTATATTTATTTTTAATAAAATTGATAAGAACAATCGTGTTTTTTTCTGTATATTTTTATGGATTTTCTCCAACACGATTTTGGTGAATTTCAGGACTTCAACTATTTTGTTATTAGTTCTTAGTATTTATTACTCTCGCAAACAATCAATAATAAGTTAAATATGAAAATCGCGTATTATTGCAATTACGTTGGAAATGATTTCAGAGAGCGCTTCTGCCAGGGTAAGAAGTTTGCTCTTTCGGGAATCCTCAAGTCACAGGGCATTGCAAGAGCCTTACTAAAGGCTGGTCATGAAGTGATTATCTATAGTCCCGCATTGACTATCTGCAATCGGTTTATCTCCTCTTTTGAGGAGAGGGAAGATTTTGAAGAAGGGACGTTGACAGTAAAGTATCCCTCGCTTCTGTCTTATAGAAAATTTGGCGTATTCAACAATTATATGCTGAAGCGCCTGATACGGAAAGACTTAAGAAAACAGAGGTATGACGTGTTCCTATTCTACAACATCACTCAAGGTGCAGCCATGTCCATTGACATGTTCAAGGATGCAATAAAAATCTTGGAATACGAGGATAATATCTTTAATAAAAACCTTGTAGGCGAGACCAATAAATATGGTTCCTACAAACAACGTCTCTTCGACTACATCATCCCTCGTACAGATGGTGTTATGTCGGTTTGTATGGGGATGCTGACTAATGGCGAGGTCCCATTCAGAATACTGACCCCTGGTATTGTGAACGATGAAGTTGTTTCTTCTGTATCAAATAGGAGGAATACACTGATTGAAGGTAAGCCGGTGAAAATATTCCTGACCGGGGGCACGCATTATAGCAAAGGAAGCGATTTACTGATTGGTGCGTTGCGGTATGTTAAGACCCCGTGTACGCTGGAGATATATGGGAATGGGGCTTTCTATCAGAAGGCTTTGGATGAGCTGAAGTTGGTTCCGGACTATCACCAGGTCCACTTGAATGGTTATATGCCTCATGGTGACCTGATGAAACTGTTGGATAAGGAAGCGGATATCCTGATTAATACCACTCGAAGTATGGGCGTTGGAGCGCAAGCCGCAGGTTTCCCGTTTAAGATGATGGAGTATGCTTCTACTGGGCGTCCTATCGTCAGCAGCGAACTGGGGAAGTTCGATGATGATTTCAACCGTCACGTGTCCTATTATGAGGGCGAGGATCCGCAGAAGATAGCAGATGTTATCGAAGATGTCATACACAACTATGATGCGAAAGTAACAAAAGCTCTTGAACTTCAGAAACGTGTGCTAGACGAATTCTCAATAAGTGGTACCAGTAGAAAATTAGATACTTTCATCAAGCAAATTCAAACAGGAAAACAAAAACTGCAATGAAGTTAAATTCTTCAGACAGAAAGATTTGGATAGACTGGTTTAAGGTTTTGGGGATGGTCTTGATTATATGGGGCCATATGTTTCCTTATCATTTCACAGATTTTGTCTATTCTTTCAGCGTGCCAGCGTTCTTCTGGGCTTCTGGCTATCTGGCTAAGGTAGAGAAAGAGAACAGAATCTTCTTCCATAAGTTATGGAGGAGTTTGATTGTTCCGTATCTGTTGATTAGTATGGTGAATCTCGTGATGTGTGTTACAATCTTCCACCATCATTATCTCAGTGTTGTAGGAGTGTTGAAATCGCTTATGGCCATCCCCCTCGGCATCCAAAGTTTTCCCGACAATTCAGCTATCGGCATTGGCGCCTTATGGTTTGTATTTACACTGGGAGTAATAAAGGTGTTGCAGCACTTTACAAGCAGGAAATTTATGATGGTTCTGTCGGTGTTATGTTTAATGCTTGTGCATGTCTTGCATCCGAGTAATTGTTATTTGGCTTTTGTAAGTTCTTGTCTCTGCCTTCCTTTCTACACTTTGGGTACTTGTTGTCAAGGTTTTGATATCAGCCAATCGCACTTCACAAAAAAGACGTGGATACCAATATACTCCTTTGCGAGTATCGCAGTGATTATTATTGCACTTTGGTATCTGTCATCTATTAATCAAGCGCCATATTTGTATAAATTGGAGTATGGAAGAAACATCTTTCTGATGCTACTGAATGCTTCGTTGGGAATATTGCTCCTATTTCTTATTTCAAAAAGGTTGGAGTGTTTACTTGGGGGGGGAAATCTACTTGCTGTGATTAATTCAGGGATGATTCTTGTTTTGGGTTTCCAACGCTGGTTTGTTCTTATCGTGACGTATATTGTTAAACCAAGAATAGTTTCTCATTTTGTATTTGATATATTGTCACTGATGTTCAGCGTTCTGATCCTTTTCATTTTTATTCCGCTGATTATAGCGACATCGAGGTACATTCCGGCATTTATAGGATTTAGAAAAATCAAGAATCATGAATAGTCAAAATCTTCAAGTATCGCGCAACGCATCCATAGACCTATGTAAATTTATGTCTATGTTCGTGGTCACCTGGGAACACTTTGCACAAGGATTTTCTCATACTACTTTCCCGAATTTCTTTGGTGGACACTGGTTCGGGATAGCCTTCTGTATGCCATTGTTTATGATTTGCAGTGGTTGGTTTACAGATTTTCAGAAGATCAAGTCAGTTCCCATTCGTTCTTATGCAAAAAAAAGATTTGTTCGGCTGGTGGTACCCGCATTATCCTACTATCTAGTATATAGCCTATGTCTTTACAAGGTTCCTAATCCATATCACGCGATAACCTTATACTGGTATCTTACCTCTTTATTTGTTTGCCAACTGATTCTGGCTATCGCCGCGAAACTTGTTCCCAATAAAGTCGGACTATTCCTTCTTTTGCCATTAATCGTATTAATCCCATATACAGATTTCTTGAAAGTAAATTTCATGCTCCCGTTCTTGCTGGGGGGGGGTATTTTACGGTATCTATTAGAGAAAAATGTTTCAGTAGAGTTCATGGGTGTTGTTGCCGCAGTATTAACTGCATACCTGCTTGTGTTCTGGAAGGTAGATTATTCTGTGTACAAAATGCCGTTTAATTCTATACAGTTTGATATGTTTGGCCTTGGTATATATGCATATCGCTTTAGTCTTGGCTTCTGCGGTTCATTGCTATTTATTATCATCGCCCAAACATTGACGAAATACAAGTTGTTTATGCAAATTGCCAAGTTAGGGAAGTATACGTTGGTAATGTACACGGTATCTGTTATATGCAAATATTTAATTCAGAATTATATTATGACTGCTATCGTTGAACCAATATATTTAGAGAGTCTTTCTCTGGTGGCAACAGTATTATTAATATTGCTCAGTGTTGGACTGACAAAATTGTTTGAAAGAAACAAATATTCATCGTTCCTCTTTTTGGGACAAAAAATATAGCATTATGAAGAGAAAGATACTTACAAATTACGTCAAGGAAGTATTTGTTACTCCCGGAAGTGATTCAGAATGGTTTGGCTATTACAACTATGACACTCTAAATCATGATCAGACCAAAATCTTATGTAACCGCTCAAAAAACGAGGCTGTTGCGCCAGCGAAGGGAATGGTGCTTGAATTGGGATATTACGACATACCCAATGGCGAGTGGCATCATATTGGAGAATCTGACTCATGGAACTGGCAACAGGGCTGTATGATGCAATGGATCCCGGGTAAGGGGAATGAGAATAAGGTTATCTACAATCGTTCCAGAAATGGTCACCTCATATCGGTTATACATGATATTGAAACTGGGGAGGACAGAGAATTAGACTGGTCGATTTATGGACTCACCCCTGATGGTAAGAAATCAATTGCACTTAATATGGAACGATCATACTGGTGCCGTGCCTATCATTACCAGTCTGTGGCAAACAAAGATTACGACGTGCCTGTTCCTGATGATGATGGTGTGTTTGAAATTGACCTTCAAAGCAACACTCGGCGCAGAATCATTGATATTCATGATGTCATGCGTGTTGATTGCGAAGACAACTTTGAGTCACAAAAGCATTGGATAGAACACATTATGGTGAGCCCTACAGGGAAGCGTTTCTGTTTCCTACACCGTTATTCGCCAGTAAACGATACCTATCACTATCACACACGTCTTTGCATCGCAGATATAGACGGCAGAAATCTCCAAGTCGTGCCCGGTTGGCGAGATTATGGACTATCACATTTCGGGTGGCGTGATGACGATAGTTTTAGCATATATAGCGTCAAGATTTCCGGAATTCAAAAGAACATGCTGGGCTTGCAATCAGCCACCAAGGGCGCACCCTCGCTATTTGACAGGTTAAAGAGGGAATTCTATCTGAAAGCGAAATCGTTTATACCGGAACCAATACGAAGACGTATGAAGGGAGGGAACTATGCATATATGTATCGGCATTTCAAACTGAAGGATGGAAAATTTGAGCCTGTCGCAAGTTGGCGTCACCCTTTGATGAGTATTGACGGACACCCATCTTTTACCCACGATGGCAAATATATGCTGACAGATACCTATGCTGACAAAAACGATTATCGCAGGTTGTTGGTTTACAATCCGACAACAGGGAAGTGCCTTCAAATAGCATCATTCTATGAGCCTCTTGTCGGCAATCCTGCCAGATGCGATTTACATCCCAAACTGTGCAAAGACAATAATTACATTGTGGTAGATACCACAAATAGCGGCAAGCACCAAATGGTGATGCTGCAACTCAACTGGGGACTTATTAAGAAAGAAATAGGATAATACATTCATTATAGAACTATGAAGATCGTTTTAATTAACCACACTTTCCAATTGAAGTATTATTACCGACGTTGGGAACTCTTTGCAGAAAGACATCCTAACGTGGATGTGACTCTCTTGACGCCTGACAAGGTGGAATGGTACAAGAATAAGGCATATTCGTTTGGTAAAACTACAACGAATTATGGTCAGGAGATGGAGAAAGGAAATTTCCATATCCGCACCTTTAGGCGGGTCATCTTCAAGGGGGTATGGTATTCTCCTGATTTTAAGAGGCTGTTTACGGAGATTAACCCGGATATCATATATCATTTGGGGACTCACCACCAATATTCATTGGTACAGATAGGCAGGATAGCCGAGAAATGCTTGCCAAAAACGAAATTGATATTATTCAGCATGAGGGGGCCGGTGAGCAACTTGACCAATATTCGCAAACATGCGAAACTGAGCAATCCTTCCGTATTGGCGAAATATTGGCTCTCGAAATACGTAATAAAGTATGTCAATAAGCATTATGATGCGGTTTTCTGCCATTATCCTGATGCCGTGGCATGTTTCAGAGAAGAAGGTTTTACCAAGCCGATATATATGCAGACACAGGTGGGCGTGAATACAGAGTGGTTCAGACCTTCCGAGGAGGAGAGAAGGGCTATACGTGAAAAATATGGCTTTGGTGATGCATATGTGTTTGGAAGTGCCACCCGCTTCACGCCTGACAAGGGCCTTGATGATATTCTTGATGCTCTGCCCGCAGAAGGCAATTGGAAGATGCTGATGATAGGAAGTGGGGCGCCGAATGATGTGGAACGGATAAAGGCTAAAATCGCATCACGCCATTTGGAAGACAAGATAGTGCTGCCTGGCTTCATTCAGAAAATGGACATGCCACCATACTGGAATGCCATTGATTGTGCCATCCACGTGCCGAGAACTACCGACCACTGGGAAGAGACCTTCTCACTCTCTGTGGTGCAGCCGATGGCTACGAAGAAACCAATCATCGTAAACACCTCCGGCTCTGTTCCCTATCAGGCAGGCCCCGATGCTATTACCGTTGAAGAAGGCAACATTCAACAACTTCATGATAAGATTTGCTGGGTGCTTTCTCATCAGAATGAGGCGAAAGAAATAGGCAGTGCCATGTATGAGAGGGTGGTAAAATGCTTCTCAGTAGAGCACCTCAACCAAATGTTCTATGACACTCTTCAAGATGTCATAACAGGGAAATATGACGAGAACAAATTCGATATGACAAAATATCAAACAACAAACAAATAAAAGGCAAAGTTTATCTTCTTTTTCTTCTTGACCATTGGTTGTAAGTACACAAAATTGATATACTATGAATAATCGTCTGAGTTATCCGGGGGGGGTAAAATTTCTCCACAGCTATCAAGTTTACTCAAGTTCATAGCATGTTTAGTAATTGCTTTGCACCATTATTCGCAGAATGCCATTCTGCAGGGGTTTATGGATAGCCCTATTTTACACCTTTTTTCAGCTCAGGGGGGCTGGTCAGGTGTTGCGATGTTTTTTTTCCTATCCGGCTATGGACTAATGGAGTCGGAAAGAAAGACACATTTGGGTTTAGCTGCATTTGTCCGAAAGAGGTTCTGGAAGATATATAAGCCAGTACTCATAGCGAATGCCTTAACATTTTTATGTATGACAGTATTTGTCTATTGCAAGACATCGGAATGGTACTTAGCGAATTGGACAGACATTTTCAAACTAACCCGTATAGACTACTATTATTGGTTCGTTGGGGTGTTGTTTGCCTGTTATGCTATATTTGGCATGTGTATTCAAGTGCCAAAGACGCATTGTCGGAATATACTGCTTTCCCTGTTGACAATTTTACTATGCATAGTATTCATGATATGTCGGTGTTCTGTAAATCACTGGGCGAGCATACCGCTTTTTACAATAGGTGTCATCACTGCTGAGTATTCGGAGGTAGTCTTTAGCCTTGTCAAGAAATGGCATTTCTGGATATTATTTGCTTTGACATGTGGGCTAATGGTTGTGTTTGCGAAGTATGTACATGAAATGACTCTTTTACATATTGTGGTCAATCTTCTCCAAACAGTGCTACTACTATTATTTGTCGGTCTTGGAGGGACGTTCTCTCATAATATAGTATTAGGAGAACTATCCTATCCTATATATCTGGTTCACCATAAACTCATAGATTTCCCCATATATTTGGGATATATGCTACCAGTATGGCTTTTCCTTTTGCTGACAATATATGCAGCATGGCTATTGCATAAAACAATTCAGTTGACGGACAGGGTGTCTTTATCCTTGTCCGTGCATACTAAATATCATAATGTTTAACAATAATTTATGAACCTACTCATTTCTACAGCCCTTTTCTACCCCTCTCGTCTCGGAGGACCTGCCAACACGCTGTACTGGTTGTCGAAGGCACTCGTGAAAGCTGGTGTTCAGGTGACTGTTGTCACCACGGATAGCCACATTGAGTCGGGGAATGTTGAGCCCGACAAGTGGGTTGACGTGGAGGGAATCAGGGTGAGGTATTGCAGTTCGAAGGGTGCTATGCTGCTGAAGGAGCTATGGCACACTTGGCTGGAGATGAAGAGCTGCGATACAGTGATGCTCTGCGATATGTTTCAGCGGCAGGTGCTGGCGGTGGCCTTTATGGCACGGATACGCAGTAAGAAGATTATCTGGTCGCCCCGAGGCGAGCTGATGGGACCTGCTTTGGCCGGGAGCCGGATGAAGCGGTGGTATATCACCATCGTTCGCCGCTGCTTCGGAAGATATGCTACGTTCCATGCTACATCTGAAGAGGAAAAGGCGGCTATCAAGGAGTATATTGACAGCGACACTAAGACGATAGTGATTCCAAATTACATAGAACTTCCTGCTCAGTTGAAAAGTGAGGCGACAGAGACTCCCTACATTCTATATGTGGGCCGTGTGACTCCAATCAAAGCCCTTGACCGGCTTATCGTTGGACTTGCACTATCTCGACTGTTCAAGGATTCAGGTTACAAATTGCTTATAGCAGGACCGAACCAGAACAACTACCAGCAGGAGCTGGAGACGCTGATTGCCGAGCACGGGTTGGATGGCAAAGTGCAGTTTCTTGGCAATGTGTTTGGTCAGGAAAAGATGCAGCTTTATGCCAATGCCCGCTTCTCCTGTCTTTTGTCACATTCCGAGAACTTCGGTAATGTCATCATCGAAGCACTGTCGCAAGGAACGCCTGTGATAGCCTCGCAAGGCACGCCTTGGCAGGTGCTGAATGAGACGCATTCTGGCTACTGGATTGATAATTCACCCGAAAGCATCAGCCAATGTGTGGATGCTGCGCTTTCACTATCCGATGAAGAGTATGCCCAAATGCGCAGCAACGCCCGCGAATTGGCGAACAGCTTTGACGTGGAGCAGAATGTGGGGGAGTGGGTGGAAGTGATTTGACACCCTTCTATTGAGACAAGAATATAGAAGAATGCAAGAGTTCTCGGCCTATATAGTTTTTTGTGTACAGCAGTTCCAGAACATTCAAAAATGTCAAAACTGTCCTTTTGGTCAGTGCATTAATGATAATGCAAATACGCCTGGACACGACTACTATACATGCTTGAATAAAATACACAGGTATACAAACAGCGTGTTGATTGAGTTATAGGTGAGATTGCTTAATATATAACAATTAGGATATGACGATAAACATTATCGGCGACATAATGCTTGGCCGTTTTGTGGCTGAGAAGTATGCGGAAAAGCGGTATCAACTCGTATCGGACAATCTTCTTAAGTCCGTTAAAGAAGCTGATATTCGGATTGCTAATTTGGAATCGCCCATCTCATCGCAAAGTACAGATGACTCACTGAGGTTTGCAGCAAGTGCTGACTTATTGGAACAATTCAAGTGGGTGGATTGCTTCTCTCTGTCGAACAATCATATCAATGATTTCGGGAACCAGGGAATGAAAGAGACTATTGAGGCATTAGATGCAAAATCTATCGGACACAATGGTTTATTCACTGAGGAGTACACACCGTTCTTGGTAGAAAAGAATGGCGAGCGGATAGCGGTTGTAACCTGCGCAGATATGATGAACTACGAATTCAGCGATGACTGCCCATATCAAACCTTACGTGTTAACAAGGAAGAACAAATCGCAGAATGCGTCAAACATTACAAAGAACAAGGTTACTTTGTGATACTTTACGCACACGTGGGTATGCTGTTTACGCGGTTCCCAAATCCTGTTATACGGGAATTCGTACATCGGATGGTGGATGTTGGTACTGATTGTGTTGTGACGGCTCATCCTCATTGCCTTGGTGGATATGAATATTATAACAGTAAGCTTATTGTGTATTCGCTGGGTGATTTCTTGATGGATGGCGCTTCCTTCAGAAGAAGGAGGGCTGGTGTGCTGAAACTTGACGTAGAGAATGGTGACATCAAGAATTGGTCAATTCAACCAGTTGAGACCACAGATGAATTACAAGTGCGAGAACCCAATGAAAAAATCTCAAACAAGATGCGTTCTGATTTTCAATGGGTATCCAAACAAATCGCCAAGCATTCTGACACTTACAATAAATACTATAAATGGCAATATAAGAAGGAACTGCTGGCACATTCCTGGAGCACGCTGAAGTTTGAATATCATCGTCGAGGCTTGAAAGGTTTGTTGCGCACACTCTCAAAGCGTTTTGGTGCTGTGAGCGGAATGGCAAAGCGGGTCTTCACCGACCGGTCAAAGATGAGCTATGATTCAGATGCCATCAGCGATAAGAATACTTCACTAAAAGATATCAGATAAATGAACGAGAGATTTCATAAGGTGCACTTCGAGAGGCAATCGAAGAAACATTATCTTTGGCAAATACTCAAGTCGATTCTTGATTTCAGTCTTATTGCCGACGGACTGAGAAGAACGGCTTTCTATTGTGTTAATCACACGATAGGGAAGAAGCAAGCAAAGATAGGAAAGGGTACTAAGATTCACGCCACGGTTGTCCTGCGACAAGCATATAACATTGAAATAGGTGAAGGATGTCTGATTAACCACAATAATGTGCTTCAAGCGGGAAAGGTGGATGGCAAGATAAAGATTGGCAACTTTGTGCATACTGGAGCCAATGTAATGATCATCGCCTTTAATCACGCTTTTGATACACGAGAGATCCCAACAATTCAACAGAATTATTATGATGCCGATGTGACTATTGGCGATGACGTGTGGATTGGTGGAGGTTCAATCATCCTTCCTGGTGTAAACGTGGGCAAAGGTGCAATTATTGCAGCAGGGGCTGTTGTGAATAGCGATGTCCCTGAATATGCGATTATGGGAGGGATTCCTGCGAAAATATTGAAATATAGAGACTGAGAAAATATGAAGATCCTTTTTCTGACGATTAAGCTTCCTGATTTAGCGAAGGCGGGAGGTTTTTATGCTGATTTGATTCATGAGTTGGCAAATCAGGGACACGAAGTAACAGCTATCTCCCCAGCTCTTGATGGCCAAAAGACGGGCGTGTATCAGGAGGGCACTGTACGGGTACTGCGTGTAGAGATGGGGCAGATGATAGGCAATATCCCTACATACAGGAAAATTATCAATGTCCTCTCGATGACCCCTCGCTACAAGAGGGCGTTCCATAAGTATCTTTGGAATGATAAGTTCGATTGGGTCATTATGCCTACACCTCCATCGTCGTTAATTGATGTAGTAGAGTATATCGTAAAGCGGACAGGTGCTAAATACTATCTCCTATTGCGGGATATTCATCCTGAAAGTAAAAGAAGGTTCCCCAGCCCAGAGGCATTAGCGAGGACTGATGTCTATGATGAATGCAAAAAGCCATATAGTGCGGGGAAACTGATGTACAGCTATCTCTATAACAAATCCCAAAAAGGCTACAAGAAAGCAGACCTGATTGGCTGTATGTCTCCTGGTAATATGGATTTTGTCAAAGAGATTGCACCTTATGTGCCATCCTCCAAAATAGTACTGTTGCCAAATTGGTATAAAGAAACACCGGCAGGAGAAAGAGATTTGCAAGGAGTGAGAATAAAGTATGGCCTTGAAGGTAAGTTCGTGGCTATCTTCGGTGGTACGATAGGAGAAGGGCAAGCAATATGGAATATCGCTTCATTGGCAAAGCATAATCTGGATAAAGAGAACATAGTTTTTCTCATTGTGGGCCGCGGCCTAAAGATGGGCGTACTGAAAAAGATGGCTGAAGAAGATCATCTTACAAATATGATGTTTTTGGACTATATGCCCAGAGAGGAGTATGAAGCTATACTGGCGACTGCTGATTTAGGACTGATCACAATAGATGAGAAGTTCCCTGTGCCGACAAGTCCTTCAAAGGTAATTGGCTATATGGCATTACATCAACCGGTACTCGCAATGATTAACAAAAAAAACGATTACGGCGAGTTTTATCTTGATGCTTCTGGCTGTGGCCTTTGGTCGGCCGATATGGATTATGATAAAATGTTCTCCCAGTTTGATTGGTTTGTCACTCATCCTGAGGAAAGGAAGCAAATGGGAGAAGCAGGTTATAAATATTTTAAGCAGCACTTTACTGTAGAATTGATAGGTGCTGAACTGTGCAAACAATTACAGAATGTCTAAAATACTGTTACTTGGAGCTGGTACGCAGGCCTTTGCAATCCTCAAATCATTGTATGATTCTGGACATCAGTTATATATGATTACTGGGGAGAAGGGCAATTATGCGGATTATTCGCGGTACATAAAAAAGGTTGTCTATACAACGAGCAAGCCTTCAGATGACCAGTATCTTCAAGAGGTGGTCAGAATTGCAAAGGTGGAAGGAATCGACGCTGCGCTGCCAATGGGCGATGCAGAGGCATCGTTCCTTAGCTTGAACGCAGAAGAGCTATGCAAGTTGTTTAAATTCAAGTTGCCAACCTACCAGGACTTCTTAAAGGGGTATGACAAGAATCAGTTAATGTCTCTCTGTCGGGAGAAGAATTATCCTCATCCGCTTACAATAGATTTGTCCGTAACGCAATTCGATGATGCTTCAAAATTTAGCCACTTTCCTTTTCCGGGAATTTTGAAACCAAACTGGACTACTGGGGGCCGCGGCATGTGCTTTATCAATAGTTATGATGATTTGATTGAGACTTATCCACGAATAAAGGCTGAGTATGGAGAATGTCATTTACAGCAGTTTATTCGTGAAGGAGGAAGTCAAGTGAAGTTACAGTTATATGTCAACGAGGCTGGCGATTTGCTGTATTCGTCTGTGATGGAGAAAGTAAGGTGGTATCCTGTAAAAGGTGGTTCTAGTTGCTGTTCTGTTTCTATCAAGAATCCCCAAATGGTTAATATCTGTCATAGGATTCTACAAGATATTCATTGGGTGGGTTTTGCAGATTTCGATGCGATAGGGAATCCTGATACTGGAGAACTGCTGATTATGGAAATCAATCCTCGCCTTCCTGCCTGCATCGGGGCAGCTACATGCGCAGGTATTGACTGGGGGCAGATAATCGTAAATGATTATTTAGGGTTGCCTCAGTCAACCTATCAGTACAAAGAAGGTGTTGCATTGCGTCATCTTGGCTTTGACTTTCTTTGGTTTATGAAGTCTCCTAACAGATTTAGGACAAAACCGTCGTGGTTTAAGTTCTTTGGGAGTAAAGTTTATTACCAGGATTTCCATTTCTCGGATCAAAAACCATTTTGGGTTGGGACATATCATAATATAAAGAAACTATTTAATCCAGAGTTCAAAAAAGCTAAATCTGGAACTTCAAAAGTATAAGCGAATAAGATGAACATACTGACATACGATATAGAGGAGTGGTATGCAGAAGAAGCCCTCTATGGTGACAGGAAAGAGAAATATACAGAATACGACCAGTATTTGGGGCGGATTCTGGACATACTGGACAAGAACCAGGTGAAGGCCACTTTCTTCTGTGTGGGTGGCCTGGCACCTAAATACGAGTATGTGATTAAGCAGATTGCAGAACGTGGACACGAGATAGGCTGCCATTCGAACCAGCATCATTTCCTCAACAAAATGAGCTACGAGGAGGCACTGGTGGACACTAAGGAGGCTGTCGATGCCTTGGAGCAGGTGATAGGCAAGAAGGTGCTTAGCTATCGTGCCCCGGCATTCAGCATTGGTGAATCGAACAAATGGGCTTTCGACATACTGGTCGAATGCGGTATAGAACGTGACGCTTCTGTGTTTCCTGCGGTACGCGACTTTGGTGGGTTTGCCAATTTCGGAGCAGAGGAACCGTGCGTCATATCACACAACGGACATACCATAAAGGAATTCCCCATCAGTATGGCATCCTTGCTCGGAAAGCAAGTGGCCTACTCGGGAGGCGGATATTTCCGTTTTTTTCCACTTAGTTACATCCGGTCCCAGATCAGCAAGTCGGACTATGCGATGTGCTATTTCCATATCGGCGACCTGTTGCCTGAGTCGAAGTCGGTGATGTCGCGCAAAGAGTATGAGGATTATTTCAAGGAGAACGGTTCGCTCATTAACCGATACAAGCGATATATCAAGGCAAACCTTGGCAAGAAGGGTGCATTCGACAAGATGACCCGACTGATTGAACAAACCAGATTCATAAACGTGGCTGATGCCGATGCCCAGACAGACTGGGATAAGGCACAGCATATTACCCTGTAGTGTATGTATAAACACTTTTTCAAAAGATTCTTTGATTTCTGCATTTCGCTGGTGGCACTGATTATTGTGTCGCCCATCATCATTGTGGTGGCCATCTGGCTTCACTTTGCCAATAAAGGCGCAGGGGCCTGGTTCCTGCAAGAGCGGCCTGGAAAGGATGGGAAAATTTTCAAAGTCATTAAGTTCAAGACAATGACGGACGAGAGGGATGCGGATGGAAAATTGCTTCCAGATGAGGAGAGATTGACGAAGGTGGGACGCTTTGTGCGCTCAACCAGTATTGATGAACTTCCACAGTTGTGGAATGTGTTCATAGGCGACATGTCGCTGATTGGGCCAAGGCCGCTGTTGATGCAGTATCTGCCATTGTACACCCCAGAGCAGGCACGGAGGCATGAGGTGCGGCCTGGCATCAGTGGCTGGGCGCAGGTACATGGCAGGAATCTTCTGAAATTAAGTAAGAAATTTGAATATGACGTGTGGTATGTGGATCATTGTACACTGAAAACGGACCTACTAATCATCTGGATAACCATCAAGAACGTACTCTCTCGCAAAGATATAGGTGAGGGTGCCGGGAATATGGTTGAGGTGGATGATTTGCATTTTGCTGAACGAATAAAACTATAACAGTATGTTGGAAATAGATAATTTGTTTTTTCGCAAGCCAGAAATGGCTGATGTGAAGGAAATACGTGATCTGAAAAATAATGAGAAGGCAGCCCTTTTGTTGGGCGGAGTTTTCCACCCGTATACGACTGAGGATATAGAACGATGGATAAACTTCCACAACAACAACCCGGAAGAGGTCCTGTTAGTGGTAGAGGACAAGACCAAAGGAAAACTGATTGGGCATGTTGGACTATATAAAATAGATAATGTAGCAAAGAAAACAGAATTCGGTATTCTACTGGCTGACGATGAATCGCGAGGAAGAGGCTACGGCACAAAGGCAACGAAGTTGATGGTAGATTATGCGTTCCAGACAATGGGCATGCATAAAGTGACAGCTGAGGTGTTAAGTGAAAATGCTCCGTCTATCGCTATGTTCAAGAAATGTGGCTTTTCGGTAGATGGCTGTCTTCGTGATGATGTGTATAAAAATGGGCGCTACTATGACGTTCTTGCGATGTCCATTTTGAAAGATGAAATTTGAAAATGATTGAATTCGGATCTGATTTTCATTTCATAGCACCTGTTTCTAGAGCAGAAAAGACGCTCTATGACTTCTATCCGTATGCAAACCTGTACGCAGATGGAAGGCAGGCGTTGATACATCTTTATCAGACACAAGGCTGGCAGCGGCTTTGGGTGCCAGAGTATTTCTGCTATGAGGTGGTTGAATCCCTGGAACAAGCAGGTTTGGATTTACGCTTATATGCAGACTATCCAGGTTATTATGATGATGACAAAACACTAGAAGCCATTCAAAGAAATGGTTACTTCAAACCGACAGATGCCATCCTGCGAGTGAACTACTTCGGGACACGTTCTTATAGAAGTTCCGATAAACTCTCTGTTGCAGCTGTGATTGAAGACCACACCCACGACTTGATAGGTGATTGGGCAAAGAACAGTCGTGCTGACTGGTGTATAGCATCCTTACGTAAATCACTGCCTATCCCTGAAGGTGGCATTCTCTGGTCACCTGTAGGTTTGACATTACCTAAAGCACCTGATTGTTCTGAGGAGAATGAACGTATTGCATCCATCAGATGGGATGCGATGAAACTGAAAACCCGCTATCTGGCAGGAGAGGACGTTGAAAAATCCGTTTTTCGTACTGGTTATGTTGATACGGAAGGATATTTTGATACGGCTCCAGTCTGTGCAATAGATGAAGCCAGTCGTGAGTACCTACTCTCATTTGATATTCAAGACTGGTACAGAAGAAAACGTGAGAATTGGGATATTCTCAGAGATATAAAGAAAGATGGAGTTAAGGTATTAAGGCCAGAGGATTATGGATGCTATCCTTTCTCTTTAATCCTACAGTTCGATGACATTTACAAACGTGACATTGTTAGGAAAGCTCTTATTGATAAATGTATATATCCGGCCATTCTGTGGAGTATTCCTCCCACAGGTGACAGTGAGATATTTGTGTTTTCCCGAACAATGCTCTCAATTCATTGTGACGCAAGATATTCGAAGGAAGATATCCTAACAATGAAATCTATTATAGAATCAATTTTATAAGGACGTGATAAAGTTAATTGATTTGGCTCATTCCTCAGATTGGGATGAGACTGTAAAGTCTTTTGCCGAATGGGATGTTTACTACCTGAGCGGCTATGTGAAGGCATTTCATATTCATGGTGATGGTGACCCGTTCTTGCTCTTCTATGAAGAGAACGGATTGCGGGCAATCTATGTGTATATGCGTCGTAAAACGGCATTGTCAGGGGTTTATGACTCCGTTACGCCTTACGGCTATGGTGGTGTGCTGTTTGAGGGTGACACCAGCGAAGAGAACCGCAAGGCTTTCTGGGGGGCATACGTGCAGAAGATGCACGAGGAAAATATAGCGGATAACTTTGTACGCTATCATCCTGTGCTGAGAAATGCTGAACCTATGAAGGCGGTTTCCCATGTCATTGATTTGGGTAAGACCATAGCCTTTGACTTGGTTTCGCCCGAAGTGATATGGGAGAACATCATCAGCAAGAACCGCAACATGATTCGCAAGGCGGAAAAAAACGGGATAGAGATATGTCATGGTAAGGACTTGGAGCTGTTCAAGGACTTCCGTCGCATATACAACGCTACGATGGATAAGGACAATGCAGAGGAGTATTACTACTTTGGTGAGCAGTTCTATGAATCTATCCACAACGACCTGCACGACAATTATGAGATGTTCTACGCTGTATTGAATGGTGAGATCGTTGCCATGAGCATTATGCTCTATGGTAACAAGCAGATGCACTATCACTTGTCAGGCTCGATGATAGAATACCGCAATTTGGCTCCGTCCAATCTGTTGCTTTATCAAGCTGCACTTTGGGGATGCGAACATGGGTTCAAAACCTTCCATCTTGGAGGTGGTGTTGGCTCTGGTGAAGACAACCTCTATAAGTTCAAGGCTGCATTCAACAAGATATCGGATTATCAGTTCTCGATAGGGAAGCAGATATTTGACCAAGAGAAGTATGATGAGTTGGTGGAAATACGCAAAGAGTCTGATTCTTGTTTTGATGAGTCCTCGCATTATTTCCCGCTGTACCGTGCCTAAGGATAAGGGATAAGAGTTTAGGGTTTAGGCATTGTTATACTGTGAAGAAAGTAAGGTTTTGGGCGTGGGTGCTTGTGGTTGGCTACATTGTTTTCATTCTGAGTGAAACGATTATTGACAGGCTGGAATCAGAGAAGTTTAAGTATAATCTGTTGCCGTTTTGGAGCTATCTTGCCTTGATTCGGGGCGAGGGCGTGAACATCTGGAGATGTATCTACCTGAATGTACTGTTCTTTATTCCGTTGGGTGCATTGTTATGGCTTGCATTTAAGAATACAAAATGGTGGAAGACCCTATTGTTCAGCATTGTACTATCACTATGTGTAGAGATTGCACAACTGGTGCTTAAAAGGGGCTTGTGTGAGATTGATGATGTTTTCCATAATACGCTTGGCTGCATGTTGGGCTATTGGTTAATGGCCGGCAGCAAAATACTGATTCAGAGAATAACAAAGTGAACACGAATCGTACAGATATACATAAAGCTTTTCTGCAATTATCACGAATCGGTATAGGAACATCGAAAGACGCGAAAATACCGCATGAAATTGATTGGCCTGCTGTGAAAGACCTTGCTGAGAGGCAGGGGCTGAGTGCTGTTGTCCTTGATGGGTTTGAGGTGCTTCGCACTAACGGTAACCTTAGCGCTAACCATAACTTGCCTGATAAGCTGTTCATGCTCGAATGGATAGGAGAGACGCTTCAAGGCTATGAGTATTGTTTCGAGTTATATTGCAGGGCAATTGCTGAGTTAGCAAGTTTCTATAATGCTCACGGATATAAGATGATGGTGCTGAAAGGGTATGCCTGTAGCATTGATTGGCCAAAGCCAGAGCATAGACCATGTGGGGATATTGATATCTGGTTATTCGGACGGCAAGCTGAGGCAGATGCAGCCCTTGGTTCATGGTTCAAGGTTCAAGATCCAAGTTTCAAGATTGATTCGAGTCATCATCACCATACAGTATTTGAATGGCAAGGGTTCACTGTTGAGAATCACTATGACTTTGTAAATGTGCATGCTCGTAAATCGAGTGCTGAGCTGGAAAAGGTATTTAAAGAGTTAGGAGAAGATAACAGCCATTCTGTAGAGGTGAAGGGCGAGAAGGTATATCTGCCATCACCGAATCTGCATGCCTTATTCTTGGCCAAACACATGGCTTCTCACTTTACTGGCGCGAATATAACACTTCGCCAGGTGTTGGACTGGGCTTTCTTCTTTGAGAAACATTCGTCACAAATCGACCGTGACTGGTTGATTAAAATGCTGAAAGACTTTCACTTGGATGAATTCATGAACAGCATCAATGCTATATGTGTTGACGAGTTAGGGTTTGATGCTAAGATATTCCCTTCTGTGCAGTTCTATCCTGAGATAAAGAAACGAGTGTTCAATGATATCATTCACCCAGAATTTGAAGCTGCCAGTCCCAAGCTATTAATTCCGAGAATAATATACAAATTTCGCCGTTGGCAGGGGAATGCTTGGAAACAGCGTCTGTGCTATAATGAAAGTCGGTGGTCTGCATTCTGGACGGGAATTTGGGCTAAAATCTTGAAACCGGCGAGTATTTAGCGTAATAGCTTAAGAAGTTTAAAAGTTTAAGAGGTTTAAGGGATGGTTATTACAAAAGATATACTGGATGAGTTGACGGCCAAAGCCAAGGAGAACCCGAGGTTGCGTTGCAATCTGGATATGCGCAATACTGTTGATGACCAGTCGCAACGGATGTTGAATGCTTTAGAGCCAGGGACAGTGATGCCCATACACAGGCATAAAGGGTCTTCTGAGACGTGTGTTTGTATCCGTGGGCATTTTGAGGAGTATTTCTATGATGAGCAAGGCAACCTCACGGATACCATAGATATGGTGCCGGGAGGTGTAGTACTGAATATAGAGAAAGGCCAATGGCATAGCTTGAAGTGCCTTGAATCAGGAACGGTGTTGTTTGAGGCGAAGGATGGATCTTATCATCCGCTGGATGAGGATGAGATACTACAACGATAGTTTTAAGTTTGACCTTTGATTGAGTCAGCTTATGCTCGGGATAACTCAAGCTTGCTTGACTCTCCTCTCGCTTACTCGCAGACTTCACGATTCAAGTGAACACGATTCTAACGAATGAAACTAATATGAAGTACCTTAAAGCAATTTGAGTGGATCAGAGGAAATGCAACAGGCGTTCTTAAATATACCGGAGGATGCTTGGAATGTCATCTTCATGGTTATCAGATATGTAGTGGTGGCCTTGATTCTGGCTTATCTTGCCAATGTGTATGTGAAACGAAAGAATATCCGCACGGATATTAAAGGCAGGGTAGTGGAATGGCGGGTGGAAACTTACAAGAGCATACACCAGTGGGTGATGAAATTCCAAAGCGTAATAGCTGCACCAAGTCAATATGAGGAGCACTACCGTAATATCCTTGCTCCAACTAGATTTAAGATAGGCTATCAGGGAATGGAATATTCCTCTTTCTTTGATTCTCATGATCGATTATTCCAGTTTGGAATGGAGTTTAATCAAATGATGAACAAGGAGGATGAGTTCATTGATTATCCTTTAAGGCATGAACTGGCGGGGTTTCAGTATTGGTTGGATGATGTTATCATGTTTTATGGCGCTTTTGGCAAAGCAGAATATGATAAAAGGTGGAATTTTAGTGAGGAAACGATAAAAAAGCATTGCGAATTGGCCAGTAAAGTTATGGGAATCGCTCTTCAGAAAGACGTGAATAGGTTCTTCCAAAAGATAGACGAGATGCTGAGAGATAGGCTTCGGAATATCAAGATTGCAGGTATATATTCGGAATCGTGGCTGACAAAAAGCAAAAGAAAAGCAAGCGAATATTGCGAGTGCATAATGGATAAGGAGAAAGATGACTGGTATACCCGAATTGTAGAATGGTTTTACTATCATGTGTTATATAGATACTATGG